>Ga0194035_1000555_pt1 | contig 21077 bp, 23 predicted proteins | sample JunL2320m_MetaG_FD_148680 | JGI IMG/M metagenome (GOLD analysis project Ga0194035, IMG submission 148680) | Anoxic zone freshwater microbial communities from boreal shield lake in IISD Experimental Lakes Area, Ontario, Canada - Jun2016-L239-20m | ecosystem: Environmental > Aquatic > Freshwater >...
GCATACATTTGACATCGATCTTCGTAGGTGATCCGACGATATGTGCGCATCAGTAACCTCTTGGTGTGCCAAGAGGTTACTCCATCACGCCGTCGGTGAAATTATGCACTGGCTACTTGAATCCGCGAAACTAAATAAGCCAGACAAACAAAAGAAACGAGCGTGAGCCCTAGGCAGCGCGAGGGTCTTTGCCCTTCTGCCTTCCTCGAATGGCATTGGCCAGATCGGCGGAACTGGCTCCAAGGAGTAGGAGCGAGCTGACGAGGAGGTCCATCGACACTGACGGGTCGCCGGCTTCCATTTTCGCTACTCGGGATTGGCTGGATTTGAGTCGTTCAGCGAACTGGACTTGTGACAAACCCTGTTTCTTTCGTCGATCCCGGAGACTCCGGCTCAGCCCCAGTTTCATTTCAATGAGGGCTGCATCTGCTTCCGAGAGGCCTAGAAAATCCTTCACAGATCCGACAGTCCACCCAGCCGCGTCAAGTTTTGCACGTGTAGTTTTTCTCATTCTGATGCTTCTATTTTCCACGCAGTTGGTCATACGTTCGGAGGCGATGCCGGCATGTCTCAATGACTGATTGGGGCGTCTGTTCAGTCTTCTTCTTCAACACATCGAGAATAACCACAGCATCAGTATCTGCCCGATACATGATGCGAAACGTGCCGGCTTCATCATTGATCCGCAACTCGTGGCACCGTGGTCCAATGGCCGGCATGGGCCGTGAGTGAGGGAGGCCAAGAGATTCTCCCTGCTGCAATAGCCTGAGCAAATATCCCGCTTCGAGTCGCGCGGTTTGTGAAAAAGGCGGCGTCTTCACCTCGCCCCTGAGCCAAACGAGAGGTTTACCTCCCCTGTCCATCGTCACACCACCATCTCCCGATGAACAGGATGATATGTCATATTTGACATAGTGTCAACTTCAGCATTACCTGTCCATTCAATGACAGGTTGCGGCCCATGTCGTGAATGCGGGGCTGGTCTGTCTGGTGCGCGAGACGAGCGAGACGGGCGGGAAACGCGCGACGAGGGGCTAGTTAGTCTGGTTCGCCGACCGGACAAACGAAAAGAACAAAACAAACCAAATAAACCAGACAGACCAGAAGAACTCGATCGACTAAGGTCAGATAACGGAATTTATTTCAAGAGAGGTGAGATCGTGATCCGTCGAAAGGCTTCCGCATACTGACCAGCCGGGGCGCTGGCTTTGGGGTCGGCGAAGACGGCTCGCCAACGGTTCAATCCCAGGACTCCTTCTCCATAGGGTATCGTGGCCACCTGACTGCGATGCTCCGCGATGGCAGCCATCTTCTTGGCCACATAATGGTCAATGTACTCAAGGCGATCCCAGGTCGCGAAGGGGCCCCAGATTTCGTAGGCCCAGAGGCCACCGCTCAGGACGATGCCTGCTTCAAGCACACTTTCCCTCGCCAGCTTACCGGCCAGTCGATGGGCCGGATGCCGGTCGAGATCCTCATCCAACGTATAGACCTCTGTCGGTTGGAGGCGAACCAGGATCTCGACGAGTCTCCGTGTGACAGACGTGACATCGATCTCATCCGCTGCGTCCGGCTCGTCACAAAAGATGACGTCTTGTACCCCCAAGACTGCAGCGGCATGGAGAGCCTCTTCTCGTCTCAATTCGGCCATTCGCTGCTCCGTCAATGTGAATGGATTCGATGACCTGCCACCGTTCGTTACGACGACGGAAGTCATCACCGCCTTGGACTCTGCTAGTTTGGCGACCGTCCCGCCCATGCCGATTTCCATGTCATCCGGATGAGCGCTGATGATGACGACATTGTTATGGCTCATGGCCGAAGCATATCCTTCACACTTCGGTAGCTACCTGCTGTTCCGCGTGGTAGGAACTTCGCACCAGCGGGCCTGATTCGACGTGGGTAAAGCCGAAGGCTCTCCCCTCCTCTTTGAGCATGGCAAACTCGCTGGGATCGTAGAAGCGCGCGACTGGAAGGTGTTCTCTCGTCGGTTGAAGATATTGGCCAATGGTCATGATGTCGCAGCCAACGGAACGGAGGTCGCGCATGACTTCGCGGGCCTCGTCCAGCGTCTCTCCCATCCCGAGGATCAATCCGGACTTGGTCCGCATGCCCAATTGCTTTGCCCTGCCGAGCAACTCGATCGAACGCTGATACTTTCCCTGTGGTCTGATGGCCGGAAACAACCGAGGGACTGTTTCGATGTTGTGATTCAGAATCTCCGGCTTCTCGTCACACACCATCGCGAGGGCTTCCTGATTTCCTTCAAAATCTGGAATCAAGACTTCAATCGTGCAGTCAGGGCTGAGCTTTCTGGTTTGCCGGATTGTTTCGGCAAAGATCGCGCCGCCGCCATCATCCAATTCGTCGCGGTTCACCGAAGTGATTACAGCATGTCGAAGACCCAAAGCCTGAACCGCCTCCGCAACACGCCGAGGTTCTTCATGATCGACCGCTAGAGGTCGGCCGGTCTCGACTGAACAATAGTGGCAGCGTCTGGTGCAGATGTCGCCCAGGATGAGGAAGGTCGCGGTGCGCGCGTTCCAACATTCCCATCGATTCGGACAGCGCGCTTCTTCACAGATGGTATGGAGCTTGAGCCGCTCCATCGTCTGCTTGATGTCGAGGTAGTCCGGGCCGGTTTTCGCTTGGACTTTGAACCAGGGGGGAAGGCGTTGGGCAGGGGTGAAGGCTGAAGGCTGAAGGTTGATAGCCTTGGATGACTCGGAGGACGAAGATCGGAGCTGGTCGAGCGGGATAAAGCTCATGGAGTCTCCTTAGGCGGAAGCAACTCCGAGGGGTGCTCAAGAATACGTTTAAATTCTTTCAGGAAGCCGGCCCCCTGCACACCATCCAGAGCCCGATGGTCGCAGGATAAGGTCACCTTCATGCGCCGGCCCGCCTTGACTGCTCCGTCTTTGACGACAGGCGCGTCGCGAATGGATCCCACCGCGATGGAGGCGGCCTGCGGGGGAATGAGGACTGCAATGAAGTTTTCCACGTCGAACATGCCCAAGTTCGAGATGGAGAACGTGGCCTCGGTGTATTCCTGCGGCTGCAAACGTTTCTCCCTGGCCCTGTCGATCAATGTCCGCGATTCGGTCGCGATCTCGTCTAGCGACTTCGCGCCGCAATTGCGAATGACCGGCGTGATCAAGCCGTCATCGATGCCGACGGCGATGCCGATATCGATACGCGCATGCCGCCTGATAGCCTGGCCGGTGAATGAGACATTGATGTCCGGATGGCGCGTGAGCGCGATCGCTGCGGCTTTGATCAGCAGGTCGGTGACGGAGGGATGCGTGGTTCGGTTCTGTTTAAACTGATCGCGGAACTGCTCTGCCTGCTCCATATCGATCTCGCTCGTCAGATAAAAATGCGGCACCGGCCCTTTGCTCTGGGTCGTCGCTCGGGCGATGGCTTTCCGCATCTGGCTCAGCGGTTGGTCTGTTCCGTCCGGCAACTTCGACGTCGGCGTCGGCTGGGCATTCACGATATCCTCTTCTACGATTCGCCCGCCGGGACCGGTTCCCGTGATAGTGGAGAGATCGATCCCCCGGTCGGCAGCAAGTGCTTTCGCACGGGGCGAGGCGATGACACGGGTTTCCTCTGGACTTGTGGATATGGTGGGTGCTGGACCGACAGCGGGTAGCTCGCTTGTCCTGGTTCCACCGCCGGCCGACGGCCCGGCAGTGATCTGGTCGTTCAACGCCGAGGTAATATCCTCATCCGCTCCTCCGATGACGCCGATCAACGTTCCGGACATCACGGTTGCGCCGTCCTGCACCAGGATCTTGCGCAGGATACCGGAGGCGAAGGCTTCGAGATCCATGATGGCCTTGTCGGTTTCGATTTCCGCGAGTGCATCCCCTGCCTGCACGGAGTCCCCTTCGTGCTTTTTCCACGCAACGAGGACACCCTCTTCCATTGTGTCGGTGAGTTTCGGCATGACGACGCGACTAGCCATAATAATCCCTCACGGATGCTGAAAAAGTTCCCCTATTTCACCCGCCCAACCCCGGCGCGCCAAGACGCGTCTTTTCCCATGCTTCATTCTCGGTTCGACACAATCCGTAACGAAATTCTGAGGCTACGCCTCCGGGTGTGTCATCCCTGCGGCCTCGCCCGGGAAAGAGGTGCGTCTTGGCGCACCTGGGGCTGGGTGGGTGTGACCGCCAGCCTTTTTGAGCATCCTTAAGATTTGGAGTTGTCTTTCAATCATCATTACCATTTAGCTAATAGTAGGGCGACGAAACCATGTAAAGAACTTGCTGATCAATCCATCAGATGTTTCAGACTGCCTCGGTGGGTCCGGATACTCGATCCAAGGCTCCCGAGAACCCAAGTAGGTGCCCTCCCGAACGCTAAGTTGGCTACGGAGTTGCGAATAGCCTTGGCCTTGGAGCGTGCGAATCAACTCCTTCAGCGCCGCCCCCGGTGTGTCGTGCGGAGTAGTCGCCACACGCGTTGTTTCATATCGCAGAATGGCTTGATATCCTCCGTCGGCTTGCTCAAACACGACTGGTCTGCTGAAGCCGCGCTCGCGTCCATCGACGCCGGCCAATTGATGTTTCTCTTGTGCTTGGTCTGCCATAGCAAATTCCGTGTCGCGCCTTTCTCGCATGTCTCGCTCTTCACGCGCCACGGTCGATCAGACTGCCCGGAACACTGCCACAAGATCGCTCAAGGCAATGGTCTTGTTCCGCAGGATAGCGCGCTGCGCCTGCATCGGCTCCAACGCCGAGGCTCGCTCATGACCGCCTTTCAAAATCGCGGCTCCGAGGGCGAGTACGTCCTGGCATTCCTTCTCGACTTTGCTCTTGACCACGGGATTCACCGCCAGAATGTCCGACATCGTTGCGCGTGTCTTGGAGAGATGCGCGTGCAGTTCCTCGTCCGGGTATGTCTTCCTGGCTGCCTCATCGAGGCAACGATCAAGATACTGTGTCAGGAACACATAGAGCCGAACGAGCGTCTCCGTGATTTCGATATGACCGGGGGCCTGGGCTTGTGATGACATGGTATACGTGCCTCCTTCGTTCGTTTACTGTGCGCCGCACAGCGCTTTGACAGCTTTGATGACCCGCGTCTTGTCCGGGATGGCGGCGTTTTCCAACGGGCGGCTATAGGGCATCGGCACCTCTTCGCCGGTCACGCGCTGGATGGGAGCGTCCAGATAGTCGAAGGCTGCCGTGTACACACTCTCGGCAATTTGCGCACCCAGGCCGCAAAACCGCCAACCCTCTTCGACAATCACGAGACGTCCCGTCTTTTTGACCGAGGCCACGATCGTTGGGAGATCCAACGGTTTAAGGGTGCGGGGATCGATGACCTCGACCTCGATGCCCTCTCGACTCAATTGATCGGCTACCTCCAGCGCCAGCAGGAGCATCTTCGAATAGGCCACGATCGTCACATCACGCCCGGCACGCTTCACCTCAGCCACACCGATGGGGATCGTATATTCACCGTCTTCAACATCGCCCTTCGTTCCGTAGAGCAATTGCGCTTCGATGAAGATGACAGGATTTTTGTCCCGAATCGCGCTCTTCAGTAGGCCCTTCGCATCGTGCGGCGTAGCTGGGGCGATCACTTTCAACCCCGGCACGTGACAGAACCAGGCTTCCAGACTTTGTGAATGCTGCGCCCCAAGCTGGTGCGCGGCGCTGCCAGGCCCGCGAATTACCATCGGCACCGACAGTTGCCCCCCCGACATGTATCGAATTTTAGCGGCATTGTTGACGATCTGATCCAAGGCTACAATGGCAAAATTCATGGTCATGAGCTCGACGATAGGATGCAACCCCGCCATGGCGGCGCCGATTGCCAAACCCGTGAATCCGGCCTCCGTGATGGGAGTATCCACCACCCGTTGTGGGCCGAATTCTTCCACGAAACCCTTGCTGACCTTGAAGGCGCCCTGGTAGTAGCCCACTTCCTCACCGATCAGAAAAATGCGCGAGTCTCGACGCATCTCCTCCCGCATAGCCTGATTGAGCGCTTCCCGATAGGACATCAACATGTGTCACCCTGACGGATGTTTCAGCAGTTGGTTAGTCAGCCAGAACGTCATTATAAAGCTCCGATGGGATGGGGAACGGGCTCTCATCCGCGAATTTGACAGCGGCCGTCACGACTTCCCCGACTTGGCGTTCAAGCTGAATGAAGTCCGCTTCGTTAGCTAGATTGTTACTCAGGATTGTCTGCTTCAGCAATAGGAGAGGGTCGCGTTTGCGGTGCTCCTCTACTTCTTCTTTGGTTCGATAATGTCCGTGTGCCGGGTCGGACATCGAGTGGCCCATGAACCGGTAGGTCATTGCCTCGATGAAAAATGGGCCCTGCCCCGCGCGCACCTGCTCGACGACCCTGCGCATCACGTCGCGCACGGCCAATACATCCATGCCGTCCACGCGCTCAGCCATGATGCCATAAGAGCGGGCCGTCTCTGCCACGTCCGCATAGAGTGCGATGGCCCGTTCAGCCGGCGTTCCCATACCGTAGCGGTTGTTCTCGCAGACGAAGATCACAGGGAGTTTCCATAAGGCCGCCAAGTTCAGCGCTTCGTGGGCCTGGCCGCTGGGGATCGCTCCTTCACCGAAGAAGCAGACGGTCACGAGGTCGAGTTTTTGATACTTGGTTGCGAACGCGAGTCCTGTGGCAAGGGGAATGTGGCCGCCGACAATGGCGTAGCCGCCCATGAACCGGCGCGGGGCATCCACCAGGTGCATGGAGCCGCCTTTGCCGTGGCACAGGCCCGTCGCTTTGCCGAACAGCTCGGCCATCACCTGGCCTGGATGAGAGCCTCGTGCGAGACAGTGCCCGTGGTCTCGATACGCACTGATCGCGTAGTCATCCGGTCGAAGGGCGGCGATAGCCCCAACCGCAATGGCTTCTTCGCCGATATAAAGATGCAGGAATCCGGCAATTTTTGCGAGGGCGTACATCTCCGCCGATTTTTCTTCGAACCGGCGGATGAGCAGCATTTGACGATAGAGAAATAGGACGTCGCTCCGGTCCATACTTGGCATGATCATGATGAGTAGCCTCGCTTCGTGGGACGGCGGGACGATCGAGGGTTCGAGGTCCGAAGTTCGAGGTTTTCGGAACTTCGAACCCCGAACGTAGAACTTCGGATCTCGCCAGCCACCTGCACGAAATTTCCCAGCGCTTATCCAGACCTTTCATCTGCCGATTATGTTTTTGCAAACGGGTTCTTAATTTTACTTAGCAGGCTTTCGATCGGTGGAACTCCCGTTGCGGCGCCAGTGACTCCCGCGATAATTTTCTGTGCAATCTCCCGGAATGCCGCCGATTGCGGAGAGGCCGGATCGGCCACGACGATCGGGTTGCCCGAATCCCCACCGTCGCGAATGGCCGGATCAATCGGTACGCGGCCGAGGAACGGGATTCCCAGTTTGGCGGCAGCCCGTTCCCCTCCCCCGTGCGAAAATATTTCGGTCCGCTCGCCGCAGTGGCCGCAGAGAAAGTAACTCATGTTCTCGACGATGCCGAGGAGTGGCACGTTCACTTTTTGGAACATCATCATGCCTTTGCGGACATCGTGCAGGGCGACTTCTTGTGGTGTCGTGACGGTAATGGCGCCGGTCAGAGGGACCAATTGGGTTAAGGTGAGCTGCGCGTCTCCGGTGCCGGGAGGCAGATCGATCAGCAGATAGTCTAGCTCGCCCCACAACACGTCGCGGAAGAGTTGTTGAATGGCCGTATGGACCATCGGGCCTCGCCAGACCACGGCGGTGTCTTCCGGAACGAAGAAGCCCATGGAGATCAGCTTGACGCCGTGACTTTCGGCTGGAACGATCTTGCCATCCATCTGTTCCGGAGGCTTAGACACACCCATCATCATGGGAATGTTCGGACCGTAGATATCCGCGTCGAGCAGGCCGACCTTGGCGCCGGTTAAGCCAAGGGCTACGGCAAGGTTGACGGCGACCGTGGATTTGCCGACTCCGCCTTTGCCGCTGCTGACGGCGATGACATATTTAACGCCGGGAATGAGATTATCTTTTCCATGACCGGTCTGGGGTCCGGCGGGATGTTCGTCTGCCATGAAGCGCTCCTCCTCTATGTACACGATCGAGTAAGACTGATCTTGAAGCCACCCGCTCCATATAATAAGCGAAGGTCTAGGTGAAAGAAAATGGGGCTAATGGGCATGAGGAAGGGGTTCAGGTAGATGGGCTGAAAGCTGAAGCCCATACATGATTGCGCCACTGCCACAACCCTAATAGCCTTCAGCCTATTTACCTGAATTACCGCGAATCGATTACCCGACGGTGGGGTCGTTGCGGCGGAGATTGCTCGTAAGGCCGATCAGCGAAAGCGAGTAAATGATCCACTTGGAGGGGTCGAAGTTGTACCACTGAGGCCCGTTGCGATAATCGCGCGCATAGGCGTGATGAAAATTGTGATACCCCTCGCCAAAACTCACGAAGGAGACTAGCCAACTGTCACGGCTGCTGTCCTTCTTGCTGTAGGGCTGTGCCCCGACCATGTGACAGAGTGAATTGATCGTGAAGGTGGAATTCAGCACCATGAACAACCGGAAGAGGCCACCCAAGAGAAGCCCGCTGATACCTCCCTGCCAACCGCCGTGCCATAGACCGAGGACAAACGGGAGCAGCAGGCCCGTAACCACGATCGGCCAATAGTAGCGATGTTGCCACATCACAATGGGGTCGCGGCGCAAACGGACCTCATATTTTTCTTTGCGATGGATGCTATTGTAAAAGAGCCAGCCGCAGTGGCTATGCCAGAATCCCTTGCTGGCGTTATAGGGATCTTCTTCTTCATCCGTCTTGGCATGATGCCGGATATGGTCGCTGCCCCACTTGAGGGCAGAGTTCTGCAGCGCCCACCCGCCGGCGACGAGGATACAGGCCTTGACCCAGTTTGGGCATTCGAAACTCTGATGCGAGATCAGCCGATGATAGCCGACCGTGATACCCATGCCTGTGATGACGTACATGGCAAAGAACAGTCCCCAATCGAAGAGGCTAAACCCGTAGTAGTACCCGTAGAGAGGGAGACCGATCGTATTGGCAACGACGATGGCGCAGAACAGCGTAAAGTTGAGCGCAGAAAACGGGGATGTAGCAGGTGTGGCGTCAGTTGTTGTCGCGAGCATTACCTCTCCTTAGCGCACACAGATTTTTTACGTCATGAAGCCGAGCTCTGGGAAGGGTAAACTAGGCGTAAAACAGCATACCGAAATCTCGCTAATGTTTCAAGCGAATGCTTGCAGTGTATACTGACGGTGCTTCCCCCTCTCCCTAATCTGTGAGGTATAGATGCCAGACGCTTCTTCCTCCTTCGAACCTATGGTATCTCGTATCGGCGAACAGCTCGCCCGTCTCTCTGCCGGTCGAACTCCATCTCTCTTTGAGGGCCGCTGGTGGTCGCACCAGGCGCTCAACCTGGCTATGCACGACAATCTTTTCAAGGCGCAGCTGTTTCGATTCATCGATGTGCTGCCCTCGGTCACAGACGATGAACAGGTGGTCGCCCTGGCTCGCGAGTATTTGGGAGATGGAGAGACCGCGCTCTTTGGTACTCATTGGGGACTCAAGGCCCTTGCCGCTACCAGCTTGGGAGCTCGGCTCAGCGGCAAGGCGATCAGAAGCCAGGTCGAACATATGGCGCTCACCTTTATTGTTGGAGCGACGGTCGAGGAAGCAACGCCGCGGTTGAACAATCTGTGGCAGCATGGACGAGCATTCTCAGTCGACTTATTGGGCGAGGCCACCATCAGCGATCGTGAAGCTGATCGATACCGTGACCGCTGTGTGGAAGCTCTCACGCAGCTCGCGCGAGAGGCGGTATCTTGGCCATCCCAATCGCGACTAGAACGGGACCATCTCGGACCGATACCACGGATCCAGCTGTCCATCAAAATATCCGCCCTCTCTCCTCATCTCGACCCGATTGATCCTGAAGGAAGCTACCGTTCCGTGGCGTCAAGACTCAGACCCATCCTTGATTTGGCAATGCGCCTTCCCGCTTCGTTGATCTTCGACATGGAACAAGCAGAGACAAAATCCTTGCTGGTGGAGATCTTCACCAGGCTCTTCGCAGAACCTGCTTACAAGGACTATCCCTATGCAGGGCTCGCATTGCAGGCCTACCATCGGGAGACCGCACGAGATATTGAAAGACTCCTGGCCTGGGTTCGTAAGCGTGGGGCTCCCATCTCGATCAGATTGGTGAAAGGAGCCTACTGGGATTCGGACACGATCCGTTACCGGCAACGTGGCTGGCCTATTCCTCTCTTTGAACACAAAGTTGAGACGGATGCCAACTATGAGTCCCTCGCCTCTCTCCTGCTATCCCAGTCGGCACTGATTCGACCAGCCTTCGGCACACACAATCTCCGTACGCTGGCCTACATCGAGGCGGTTGCTGAGTCACTCAGGCTCCCTCCTGAAACCTGGGAATATCAGATGATCTTCGGCATGGCTGAACCCTTTCAGCATGCGGTCATGCAGTACGGCCGGCGATTACGGCTCTATACTCCGGTGGGCGATTTGCTCCCAGGCATGGCCTATCTTGTACGACGATTATTGGAAAACACTTCGAACGAATCATTCCTCCGCAAGGAGTACGTCGAATCCCAATCATTGAACCGGCTGTTGGCTCCACCGGTTTTAGAAGGATTGAGCGAAAAGCAGCCCCTCCTGTCCCAACCGGCCTGTACGAAGGAGTTTCATAATGAACCACAGAGGGATTTTGCTCAGGCCAATAACCGAGTGGCAATGCAGCAGGCCCTGGCAACCGTGCGGTCGCAACTGGGCCGAGAGTGGAATTCGTCGTCTGGGGAGCAGCGCCTGACAGGGCCGCTCATTGAGTCCCGTAATCCTGGACGTCCGGGTGAAGTCGTAGGCCGGTTGTTAAGTGCGAGTTCAGAGGATGTTGCACAGTCAGTGCGCTTGGCGGTTCAGGCATGGGAGTCCTGGCGCGATACGACCATGGAACGACGCGTGGACATCATGCGTGCTGCTGCTTCAATCATGAGGACCAGACGCAATGAGCTGGCTGCATGGGAGATATTCGAATGTGGAAAGCCCTGGCGGGAGGCGGATGCGGACATCGCAGAGGCAATCGACTTTCTGGAATTTTATGCGGCAGACTGGCGAAGGCTCGCTCCCCCGAAACGGTTAGGACAGGTGCCCGGAGAACTGAACCAGCGTCTCTATAGCCCTCGCGGGATCACGGCCGTCATTGCCCCATGGAATTTCCCTCTGGCGATTCCCACCGGCATGGTGGCGGCAGCGCTGGTGACCGGGAATCCCGTGATGTTCAAACCGTCAGACCGCTCGCCTATGATGGGCCACTGGCTCACAGAGATCTTGTATGAGGCGGGTGTGCCGGGAGAGATTCTCTGTTGCCTGTCTGGCGGACCTGACATCGGGCGTGCACTGGCACACCATGCCGACATTGCCACGATTGCCTTTACCGGCTCGAAGGATGTGGGGCTGGGCATTATGAAAGATGCCGGTACTCTGAGGCCGGGGCAACAGATGGTGAAGCGGGTGCTGGCTGAGATGGGAGGGAAAAACGCGATTATCGTGGACGAAACGGCAGATCTTGATGACGCAATCACCGGCGTGGTCTCGTCCTTCACCGGCTATGCGGGACAGAAATGCTCCGCCTGTTCACGGGTGATCGTGCATACGACGATCTACGATAATTTCCTGGATCGTCTCAAAGATGCGGTGGAGAGTCTGACGGTCGGAAATCCGGAAGAGCCTGGCACGCAAGTTGGGCCGGTGATCGATCGTCGTGCGCAGTCGAAGATCCAGGAATATATCGAGATTGGGAAGAAGGAAGCCCTCCTGCTGGTCGAAGGGACTGTAACGGGAGCAGGCTGGTATATCGGGCCGACGGTCTTTGCGGATGTGGAGCCAGCGCATCGAGTAGCCCAAGAAGAAATCTTTGGGCCGGTCCTCTCAGTGATGAAGGCCGCATCCTTTCAAGAAGCGTTGACCCTGGCAAATTCGACGGCCTATGCCCTCACCGGCGGAGTCTATTCACGAAGCCCGACCAATCTGGAGCTGGCCAGGCAGCGATTCGACGTCGGGAATCTCTATCTGAATCGTCCGATCACCGGCGCGTTAGTCGGTCGCCAGCCGTTTGGGGGTCATCGCCTGTCCGGCGTAGGGGCGAAAGCCGGAGGGGAAGAGTACCTGATGCAATTTGTCGTCACCCGCGTCATCAGCGAGCAGACCCTCCGGCGGGGTTTCGCTCCGCCCGAGTGAGGCCTTTGACGACTTGATCTCGTACGATTCCAGTTCTTCCATAATATCCGTCACCACGCCCCGATCTTCCAGTGGGGAGAGTTCCTGCCGCTCGACATATTTCACCAAACCGACGCCCTTCACAAACCAAGCGGTCATGACATCGGTTCCTTGGATCGTCTTTTTCGTGCCGGAGAGATAAATCTGCATGTGCATGCGCGCTTCTACCTTCACGGCATCCTTGAACGTCCCGGCCGGCACGGTCACTGATTCCTGTCCCAATACTGAAGCATCACCATGCGCATCGGCCTTTTCGTTGATACCGTCCCGATTCAGATCGTTACCGAAATCCAAATCCTTGCGGTTGAATTGCGGGAAGGACGATGAGACCTTCATCGGGAAACGTACGATCTGATAGGGCACGAGCTGTTTCTCAAAAGGCGTGCCAGGATCTGAGCCGTAATAGACGATGCCCACGCTATCCCGCCGGTAGAAACTGTCCATTGTGCCATGGTTGCCTGGATTGCTATCGTGGAACACGGTGACCGTCATGCCGTTGATGTTTTTTGTGCCGGTGACCGAAGACACGTTAGAGAAGAATTTATGCTCAACCGTTTGCAGAGGCCCTTCGGTAATTTGGCCTCGATAGTGCCATTCGTTTCCAGTCTGATCGGGGAAGTAGTCGGCGGACTGGGCAATGATACCGGCCTCTTCCGCTGCAAACGACGTGGACCAGGCGGCACCGGCAAGTAGTAGAGCTGTTCCCAACATGAAGGCCCTTCGATATTCTGGCTTCTTCAGCGGCATGCGCGAGATCCTCCACTGGTTACACGATGCGGTCAAAGTACCATAGCAATCCTGGAAGCGGCAAGGTAGGAAGCAGGCTTGCCTTCGCATGATATCCCACCCATAATCGGATCGTTATTTGGTTTGTTTGTTCATCGGGTTGACTTGGTTAATCCGGTTCAACCAAATAAACAAGACAAACCAAATGAACCAAACAAACCAGATAGACCAGATGAACCAAACAAACCAAAGAGATGCGGTGCTTGTGACCGGTGCGTCCGGAGGGATTGGCCGAGCAATCAGCCTAGCCTTTGCGGCGGACGGTTGGTCTGTCGGGATCCATTATCATCGCAACAAGGCCGCAGCCGAAGTCACGCTCGAGCAAGTAGCAACTTCCGGTGGAACTGGAACACTCTACGAAGCCGATATTCGAGAGCCTCATGAGGTGCAACAGATGGTGGAAGCCTTCTGTCGGCTGGTACCTCTGCCGTCTGTGTTTGTCTGCAATGCTGGAATCGGAGGGAGCCATCTCCTGCTTCGACAACGCCAAGAAGATTGGGCCGAGGTAATAGGGACAAATCTGACCGGAACATTTCACTGTCTTCGCGCTATGGCCCCGCCCCTCCTCGCTCACGGTGGTGGATCCATTGTCGTGATCGGGTCGTATGCGGGGTTCCATGGGACGATTGGCCAGGCTGCCTACGGTGCCTCAAAAGCTGGTCTCATTGGTCTGGTGCAGACGGCAGCCAAAGAATGGGGAGCAGGCAATGTTCGGGTGAATCTCCTCTTACCAGGCTGGCAGGCTACTGGACTATCGGAAGAGGCCCTGCCGGAGGGCGATACATGGAACAACCATGCGTTAGGCCGGCCACCATCACGAGAGGAAGTAGCCAAGACTGTCTTCCATCTGGCGCAACTTACAGACATGTCGGGACAGGTGTGGAACTGTGATAGCCGGAATCTCTAGCAGAACGCTGAAAAATGGGGCGGAGAGCGGCCATGTGCCCTTCTTGCTCGCAGAACGCGCACGATGAAACTGTGCGCGTTCGATGCGCGCAGTAAAGGGCAGCCTCGGCCGCTCGGCTAAAGAGAGGTAGAGAGAATTGGACAGGCTTTGCTGACGGCCTTTTGAGTATTCTGCGTCCCAAGCCTTCGATTCTAAGTTATGAAACTAGACAAACGACACGCCCGTGATTCTAGCGCACGAGGGGTTTTTATCACAGGAACCGATACGGGCGTGGGAAAAACGCTCGTGACCTCTGCACTCGTGCGGTGCCTGATTCAACGGGGGATTGATGTCGGCGTCATGAAGCCGATTGAAACAGGGGTTTCACGATCGGCTAAGGTGCGGTCTGATGGAGCACGGTTGCGGAGAGCGGCTGGAAGCTGTGATCCTATGGCAGAAGTTTCTCCCTATGTCTTTCGGCTTCCAGTGGCACCAGTCTCTGCTGCACGAGCGGAAGGAACGACCGTGCGAATGGCCCCTATCATACGGGCCTTCCATAACCTGAGTCAGAAACATACATTTATGGCGGTAGAAGGAGTCGGCGGTGTGTATGCACCGCTGACCTCATTGCTCAACGTATTAGACATCATCTATCAGTTGAAGTTGCCAGCGATTGTAGTGGGACAATCTGGCTTAGGAGGAATCAATCATGCACTATTGACGCTTCACGCACTCCGCCAGCGAAATATTCCCATCTTGGCGCTGGTCTTGAATCAACCTCGACCACCACGAACAAAGAATGCTCGCCTGCAAGAACAGTCAACGGTGAGTCTCCTTCGATTGCTTGCCGGGGTTCCAGTTGTCGGTCCCCTCCCCTATAGCCAGACTGTAAATCAAAGTTGGAATGAAGGCTTGCTCCGTCTTGCTGAGACCGCTCCAATCAAAAGGCTGGCGAGGCTGACCCTGGCATCTGTGCCAGGAAAGCTTTCACGGCGCGGCTAATGTCCGGAGCCTTGAGGATCGCTGAAATGACCGCAACGCCTTTGGCACCGGCGTGCATCACCGCCCCCACCTGGCCGAGCTGAATACCACCGATCGCAAAAACCGGCAACGACGTGAGTCCGGTGATCGCACGTAACCCCTCAAGCCCAACCACCGGATCATGGTCTTGTTTAGAGCCTGGTGTAAAAATGGGACCAAAGCCAAGATAGTCAGGCTTTCCGGCAATGGCGTTGAGCACCTGGTCGGGATTGTGTGTGGAGATCCCGATTATTTTGTCCCGGCCCATCACCTTTCTCGCCAAGTCGAGCGGCAAGTCTCCCTGCCCCAGATGTACGCCATCTGCATCCACGGCCAGGGCCAAGTCACAGCGATCGTTGACGATGAATAATACCCCTGCCTGAGCAGCAGCTTGCCGAAGCGCCAACGCCTCCACGTAGGCGTCTTTCATCGATCCTGTCTTGTTGCGATATTGAAAGAGAACAGCGCCGGCCTCAGCCGCCGCCGTCAGCACCTCGACCAAGGGACGCGCAGGGCAGACTGACGGATCAAGAATGATGTAGAGGCTTGAGAGGGAGTGAGAACCCGCGGCAGTCACTTCTTACTACAGGCCACTTTTAAAAGAGTATGATTGATGCTGCGAGGGACAACCGGTTCCCACTGCTGTTCGTCTGTGGTGCTGTACACCACTTTACCGGTTCCCATGTTGCCGGCAAACCATGTATAGGCACGCATGCGTGTGCGCTCTTCGGTGCAATCGAATTCGTTGTATCGTTTGATGGACAACAGTGAATCGCCCGCTACGGTTTGTACGGTCTTGTAGTCGTACAATTGCCACATCTTTACCAGGTTTCCCTTGCGGCGAATGGAGTCAGGGTCGACGTACACCGTTAATCCCGCTTTGTCGTCTCCGCTCGTCAAGACCCATCCCGCATACGCTGCTCCGCTGCTCAGTGTCAGTAGGGTTATCAGTACCCAGAACCCTAGAAAAAATGCGAACGGCAGTTTGCAGAACGAACGCTGGGTATTTGCTATTGAGCGCGGCAGAAGAACGTGACGGTGGGGATGAAGCGTGATTGGCATAGAGGCCTCGAAGCGAGCTGTATTTTAGGAGTGGCGAGATCGAAGATGCAAGCAGATAGCGCGCTTTCTCAGAGAAAGCCAGTTCCGCGCATGCTATAGTTTCTGAAACAGTAAGGTATCTCATGAACAAAATGGTCATGGTCGTTGCAGTCCTATCGTTCTCAGCGCTTGTACAGGCTGCTATCGCGGCTGAGAGTCGCACCGCAGAGGCGAGTAAAGGTCTCACCGTAGACGACCTTGGACGAGGGCTGAAGAGCGCGGCCAAGAATGTTGAGAACGAGATTCCAAAGATTGGGTCTGCGATCGGTAACGCAGTCAAAAAGATCACAGAGAATGGCCAGGATAAACCCTCCTCCCAAATGCCAGCGAAACAGAATAAGTAACTCGCCTCTTCACGTGACAGTGATCCCCTTCCACAGCTTCTGTGAATAACTCTGTGGATGACCGGCTTGCCAGATGAACAATGGCCGATGTTGAGAGACCTCGGAGCAGTTTGTCTAAATAATGAGCAATGTGGCCTGTCTGATGAAGCCCCCATATTTTGTGGCTTGACGGATTAATTTCATTTTTCTACTACATGTGGACTCATGGAGCGCGTGACAAGCGCGAGGGGCGAGACTTGAGTGAAAGACGGGTCGGGGCGAATCGGTTTGAAGGCCGCAGTGTTTGGAAATTCGAACCTCGAACTTCTGTGCCGAGTCACGCCTGTCGCGCTTTTCTCGCCCGTCTCGCCTGAGTTAGCTGGCTAAAAAGCGCTCGATAAACGTCGTGGAGACGTGGCCCTTTTGGAAGTCGGGGTCATTGAGGATGCGTTTGTGGAGCGGAATGGTTGTCTTGATGCCTTCGATCACGAATTCGTCGAGAGCTCGTCTCATGCGTGCGATGGATTCTTGACGGTCTCGACCATGGGTGATGACCTTGGCGATCATCGAATCATAGAAGGGGACGACCATCATATTCGATTCCATCGCCGAGTCGACGCGCACGCCGAATCCGCCTGGTGCGCTGTATTTGGTGATCATCCCCGGAGAAGGCGTGAATTTTTCAGGATCTTCTGCATTGATGCGGCATTCTAGGCTGTGTCCAATAAGCTTGACGTCTTGCTGCTTGAACGAGAGAGACTGACCGTCGGCGAGCCTGATCTGTTCCTTGATGAGATCGATGCCGGTCACCATTTCGGTGATCGCATGCTCTACCTGGATGCGAGTGTTGACCTCCATAAAGAAAAAATTATGGTCCTTGTCGAGCAGAAACTCGACGGTGCCGACATTCCGGTAGTGCACGGCTTTGACGGCTTCAACAGCAACTCGACAGATTTCCCGTCTGAGTTTTTCGTCGACAGCAGGCGACGGGGTTTCCTCAAGCAGTTTCTGATGCCGGCGTTGGATCGAGCAGTCGCGTTCGCCGAGATGCACGACATGCCCACGATGATCGGCGGCAATCTGCACTTCAATATGACGAGGCTCGAGAAAATATCGTTCAAGGTAGACGGCGTCGTTCCCGAAGGTGGTTTTGGCTTCGGCCTGAGCGGCTTGAAAGGCGCGAGCGAGATCCTCGGCTTTATTGACGACGCGCATGCCGCGTCCTCCCCCACCGGCTGAGGCTTTAATGATGACGGGATAGCCGACCTTGCCTGCGGCTTCGAGGGCTCCCTGTTCGCTCTTCAGTTCGCCGGGACTGCCCGGCGTAACGGGTAAGCCACGGCGGGCAACGATTTCACGCGCTTTGGCTTTGTCACCCAGGAGAGCGATGTGTTCGGATGTTGGGCCGATGAATTTGACGCCGATGGACTCGCACACTTCTGCAAAATGGGCGTTTTCGGACAGGAAACCATAGCCGGGATGGATGGCGTCTGCCCCGGTGATCTCGGCGGCGCTCAGGACGTTGGGAATATTTCTGTAGCTCAGCGCTGCGTCAGAAGGCCCGACGCAGATTTTCTCATCGGCTGCGCGGACATGGAGGCTTGCCGCATCGGCCTCAGAAAAGATCGCTACGGTCTTAATACCGAGTTCCTTGCAGGCGCGAATCACGCGGAGCGCAATCTCACCGCGATTGGCTATCAATACTTTCTTGAACAATCGACTACTCCGATGTGGATCGAGGGAAGAAGACTAAGGCGTGGCTGTCGGATCGACGAGGAAGAGCGCTTGGCCATACTCCACCGGTTTGGTGCTTTCGGCCAAAATTTTCGTGACCCGCCCATTGACCTCCGATTCGATTTCGTTCATCAGCTTCATCGCTTCGACTATGCACAGAACCTGCCCAATTTTCACGTAATCACCCTCTTCAACATAGGGATCGGCATCAGGAGAGGGAGACCGATAGAACGTTCCGACGATCGGAGACACGATGGTGACCATCCCTGTCGTATTTTCGGTCTGAGTGCCGGCCACGGTGAGCGCTTGAACGGCTGAGGTTGATCCGGCCATTCCCTGGTCGGCAACAATGGTTGAGATCGCCTTAACGCCGACCTCGTATCGCACGCGAACTCTGAGTCCGTCGCGCTCCAACTCCAATTCGGTCAGGTTATTTTTCTTTAATAGCTCGATCAATTCCTGAATGTCTTTGGTCTGTTGTCCCGACAGTAAGCGTGAACTCTGCCCGCTCTGGGTCGGAGCAAACGCCTGAGGCAGAATGACCGGCGGCACAGCCTTCTTCGATTTGCCGGACGTTCGTTTGCTCACCGAACACGCTCCACATACTCTCGGGTACGGGTATCGATCCTGATCACCGTTCCGCTTTCCAAATAGAGAGGAACCTTGATGGTGGCGCCGGTTTCAAGGGTTGCGAGCTTAGTGCCGCCCGTCGCGGTATCGCCACGGAAACCCGGCTCCGTATCGCTGACTCTTAGTTCGATAAAGTTGGGCAGCTCGACGTCGATCGGGCGATGTTCGTACACAAGGATCTTCACCGTCATGTCTTCTTTCAAGAGGTCCGCATTGCCGCCGAGTTTGCCCTTTTCGAACGTCAGTTGCTCAAAGCTCTCCGTGTCCATAAAGGTATAGGCGTCGTCCGTCGCATAGAGGAATTGCATGGTCCGTTCTTCAAGATCCGGTTCTTCAAATCGTTCTCCTGATCGGAAGGTGCGATCCAGAACATTGCCTGAAAGATAGCTCTTGAGCTTAGTGCGAACGAACGCTCCACCTTTGCCCGGTTTTACATGTTGAAACTCAACGATATAAAACGGCTGGTTATCGACCATGAGCCGCACGCCACCGCGAAAATCCGTCGTAGAAATCACTCGGTACTCCCTTCAGACTGTATAAAGCCGCTCGTCCGGCTCCGCTATCTCATTCACTTTGCCGTTTGTCGCAATGTTGCCGGTGCGGATGTCTTCTTCTCGTGTCGGGATGCGGTCAAGTGGTCGTGCAGGCCGCGAAGGGCGAGGAGATAGCCAGTCGGACCCAAGCCGGCTATCTGTCCGAGAGCGACTCCTGCAATATACGATCGATGGCGAAACTCTTCACGCTGATGAATATTGGACAGATGGACCTCAACTGTTGGCAGTCCGACTGCCGCAATAGCGTCACGAATTGCAATGCTGGTGTGAGTATAGGCGGCAGGGTTAATGATGATCCCGTGGTATTCGGTCCGAGCCTCTTGTATCCAGGTGACCAGTTCACCCTCGCTATTCGACTGTCGCAGGTCCACCTCCACTGCCAATTCCTTCGCTAGCTTCGTGATGGCTGAATCCAGGGCATCAAGTGACAGGGTGCCGTAAATCGACTGCTCCCTGGTCCCAAGGAGATTCAGATTTGGACCGTGCAAAACTCGTATTCGTAGCATGTTGTTATTTGCATATGCTGGGTAGTTAAGGACGATTCCTCGTGATAGGGGGTCCACCAGGGAGGCATTGTAGCAGTCTGCCTGAGACCGGTCAAACGCGCAAAAAGATTAGGAAGTTTTTTGCTGAGGCTCGTTCGTTGTATCACGATCGTGACGACGCGATTCAATGGTACGAAGCCAGGCTTCCAGTTGGGCCACAGCTCCTGGGTGAGGAGAAGGAGGAGGCATCACCTCGGTGTCGGCGGCTTGTATATTCGGTTCTGCGATCGCCGGTTGCTCCCCTATCAGATCCTGAGGGAGAAGGGCTGTCTCCATAAGAAACGCTTTCACACTCAGTGGATCGACAGAAGCAATGTCCGATTTGTTCACCGTTGAGGCGGTCAGATCAGGTGCGATATTCGTCTTTGTGGCAGAGGCTATGAATTCGACAGGAGCAGGCGGTGCATCAGCCTGCTGTGGGGAAAGGGTAGACTTGAGTGAACCAGTAGGTTTGAACTGTTTCGCTTCCTTCTCTTGTGTCAGCGGTCCCCCTAAAGCAGATTGAACTGAACGGGCCTCTTCATCACGCGGGTTGACTGCCAGAATGACGGCACAGGATTGTAGTGCCATTTCCTTCAGCCCCTGACTCGTATATATTTTGATCAGGGTCCGGTGCGCGCGCAGGTTTTCCGGGCTCAACTTGACGGATTCTTCCAGAATAGTCTTGGCCTTCGTGGCCTTTCCCATCTGATCGTAGGCGCGTCCCAGTGCGACCATAGCGGTAATAAAACCAGGATACAATTTCAAGCCATCTTCGAGCACACCGGCTGCTTCCTGCCACATCCCGGCCTTTCCGTACTCTTCGGCCAATGGCATGAACACTTTGGAATGTGGATCTTTGGCCAATTGGGTGGCCAATCGATCAATTTCCATCGAGATATCGGCAGCTTGCTGATTCTGAGCCATAGGCTTCTAGCGTCTTTCCTGGACCAGCTTGGATGTCTGGTCGAATTGTCTGGCGCGGAGCAGTTCTTGCGCCCGGTTCAAGATTGCATCAGCGAGCGCTCGTTTCGGCATCAACGGCAATTCTGTCATGATCCCCTGCCGATCGATCAATGTGGCGGCGTTTTGATCGCTGCCGAACCCCCCCCCCAACGTCGTAACATCGTTGGCGACGATGAGGTCGAGCCCTTTTTCCATCAGTTTGTTTTTCGCGTGGGCGATCAGATCGTTGGTTTCGGGGGGGA
>Ga0194035_1000557_pt1 | contig 21026 bp, 23 predicted proteins | sample JunL2320m_MetaG_FD_148680 | JGI IMG/M metagenome (GOLD analysis project Ga0194035, IMG submission 148680) | Anoxic zone freshwater microbial communities from boreal shield lake in IISD Experimental Lakes Area, Ontario, Canada - Jun2016-L239-20m | ecosystem: Environmental > Aquatic > Freshwater >...
CTCTTCGAGCGCTCAGCCTGATGCTATCGGACCCGGACGGGGCCAGTAACGCCAACGGACGACCGCCTGCACCAACTCGTCGGGTATCGCGCCAAACGTCCTGGAATCATCACTGGCCGCAGAATTGTCTCCTTCTACCCACCAACCGTCCGCAGTTATACGAATCGCGCGCTTCACGACGATGAATCCGAGCCGGTTTGGTTGCTCGGCCACGATGATTTGTCCCGGCCTTACATCTGCTGCCGCAATGGAGCGGCATACGAGCCAATCACCGTCTCGCAGGGCAGGGGCCATCGATTCTCCTGAGACAGCAACCCGTGACCATGCGCTACCACCAGACATGACGTCACGTGCCCTTCTGTTGCTCTGCTCGTGCTCGTGCGAACAACATCGAATCTAACCCTGCGGTGATGCCGATGTGATCAGCCGGGAGTAGTCTCACCTATAACGGACACCCGTTCCACGAGACTCAACCAGATCACACAATTTCGACGAGAGGGAACCACCAATGTTGCGCCGTCTTTTCGCACCAACGACCACCGTCCACGCTCACTGCGATTTGCCCTGTGGCGTCTACGACCCAGCACAGGCCCGCATCGAAGCGCAGTCCGTCAAGGCGTGCATCGAGAAGTACCACGCTTCAGATGACGATGTCTTCAAGGGCCGCGCCGTTTCCATCAAGGAAGAGCGCTCAGACCTCGTCAAGCACCACCTGTGGGTGCTCTGGACTGACTACTTCAAGGCTCCTCACTTCGAGAAGTACCCGAATCTCAACGGCCTGTTCAATGAGGCCACCAAGCTTGCCGGTGCCGGTGGCACCAAGGGCTCACTCGACGTCGCAGTTGCCGACAACCTGATCGCCAAGATCGACGAGATCGCCGAGATCTTCTGGGAGACCAAGAAGGCGTAGCTTAAGTCCACTTTCAAAATACCCCTTGACGCGTGGAAACGAGTCAAGGGGTATTTTGCTTGCCGTCACAAATCCGTCTTGCGGGCCTTACACGTGATGGGTCAGACATCTGTCCAGCGCACGTCGAGTGACAGTCCGACGAAATGCACCCAGGGTCGCAACGACTCCTCAACGGCGCTGCGATCGCTCTTCCCCAGAGGCCTGAGTGGAATAGCCGTGACGACAGCCTTCTTCCCTTTCGTCGCACGCGTCCACGTTCCCGGACATCGAGATACCGTGGCTGGCGACAGCATCGAGTAGGGCTGATCGAGACATCCGACCACCGCCGGTCAACTCCTGACCCATGATGTCCATTGCACGTTCAGCAACAGAATCGTCGATTCCTAGTTCGGCCCGACGGCGCGCGCTCGCACGCAGCGTGCGGACGCCCGTGGTTGCCAACATCCAGTGAGCGTCACGCGCGGGAACGAAGTGCACAGTGCTGCGCATCGGCCACGTGCGATTGGCTTCGCGTTGCTCGAGCGCTCCAACAACATCCGTCGCGGTTGAGCCTGGAAGCCGCACACCGAGGGACCACAGGCCACTTGCGTCATTCTGCGCTTGCATCGCGCCGAGATGACGGACGACGTCACCTACCGACTTTGGCGTTGGCGACCCCGGCGGCCGGGGGTGGACGAGTATTGCGGCCATCCGACTCCGACGCACATGGTCATCGCTGAGGTTGATCACCGCTAACTTTCCCATGCATGGAGCCTGGCAAGACTGCAATAACGGCGTGAGTGTTACTGAACAGCCCCGGTCGTAACCACCCACTGCCTTTCACCCTGCTGTGCCACTCACGCATTCACCAGTAGGGATGAATCCTAGGTATCACATCTGGTATCAGTCGTGTAATACTGGAGATATGGCAATGACTTTGCGTCTCTCCGACCCCGACTCCGCCGCACTTGCTCAAAGGGCTGAGCACGAGGGCCGTTCTCAAGCTGAAGTGATCACCCAAGCCGTTCGTGAGTACATCGAGCGCGCGAGTCGACGCGAACTTCTCGAATCTGTTCTTGACGACGAATTGCCTCGCTACGCAGAAGCTCTCACGCGACTAGGCCAATGATCTACCTCACCCTGGACGAGTTGCTTTACGTCGCAGAGCGGGCAATCGGCGGACCCGTCGAATTGCGCGATGCCGGTCTTCTTGAGGCTGCTGCCGCTCGTCCGCGTGCGAGCGCTTTCGGACAAGACGCCTACCTAGATCTTCATTCGAAGACGGCTGCCCTACTGCTGTCCATCTGCCAGAACCATGCCCTGATCGATGGCAACAAGCGCCTCGCCCTCGCCGGCACGATCGCAATGCTCGGCGTAAACGGTTGGCGACTCAATCTCACCAACGACGAAGCATATGGATTGATTATCTCGGTCGCGACGGGAGAGCTTTTGAGTGTCGACGATGTCGCGGATGTTCTTCGAACAGGATCTGAAGAGAAGGGATGAGGTGCGTCTCAGGCCGAATCGTCGGGCATCGGATCATGCATCATCGGATCGATGGCCTGGCTATCCCATCGTTCACCGTGTAGCGCCCGCTCGGTGAGCTCCTTCATACGTGCGTAGTCATGTGCCATTCCCGCTAAACCACCAGGCATATGACCGCCGGCGAACCAGTCAAGCACTACATCGCCACCATGGGCGCGTACCGCTTGTGCGTATCGTGCCGCTTGCTCCGGTGGTGTTCGGGTGTCGTACTCACCCTGATTCAGCCACACGGGTGCACGCAACTCATGGACGTATGAGATCGGAGATGCATCGTGCCACCGTTGGGGATCGTTCTCGTAGCTATCTCCGATGAACCCACGCCATGCAACCTTGATCGGCGGACTCATCTGCTCGTAGGCACTCACCCAATCGGCAAGGGCGACATGGGCCAATCCCCCGGCGAACCGCTCCGGCAGTTTGGCCAAGGCCATCAGCGTGAGGAATCCGCCATAGGAAGCACCAGTGATAAACAGCGATTCGCTTGCCGCGAGGTCATGTTGCACAAGCCAGTCAACAGCGGCTGAAACATCGTCGATCTCGCCCTGTCCAACACGTCCCCAGTACTTCTCGCGAAACTCGCGGCCGAAAGTGACGCTTCCTCGGTAGTTCAGACTCGCGTATACCCAACCGTCGTCGATCCATGCTTGTGCAGTGGCGTCATAACGATCGATTGCCACCAGATTCGGTCCACCGTGGACTTCGAGAATTGTGCCCTTGCGGGCGGTGGGATCAGCCGGAACGCCTACCCACATCTGCACTCGTGTCTGATCGGAGCTGGTGACAATGTGCGACGTCAAAACTGCAGCCGGCGGTACAGGTTTGGGCGCCAGCACCACCGTCGGCTCCGATCCACCCGTTGACTCAAGGATTTCCAGCGGTACATTCCAGCGGCCCCGCACCAATCGACGAGTGCCGTCAGGCGCGTAGTACGACGACCAGATCACCGGGAACTCCGAGCCGGTGTCCGGCTCAAAGAACGAGCCGGCTGGATGAGCTATGCGGACCGTTTCCCCAGAGTTCAGATCATGCTCGTACACCTCGTGAACGCCGTCGTTCACATGAACCATCAGCAGCTGGCCGGAAGCAGAATGCCAATCCAAGGCAATGACATCGCCCTGCACCGCGGGCATCGAGATATCAATGCGCTCACCAGAGATGGGATCCCAAACAGCAGGGCGAGCGAACCCGGAGGCTTCCGTCGAGACCAGGATGCGGGCATCACCCGGCTGCTGGGCGAAGCGCACCGGGCGAACCGGTCCGAACGGACCGTCGGAAAGTGTCGCGACAATCTCGGTGGTACCAACGTCCACCACCGTGACCGCGAACCGACGAACGCCAGGGTTATGGCTTGTGGTCTCGAGGGCAGCGAAACGAGCATCGGCCGACAACATCCCAGACCAAGCCTCGTGCTCGGAATGGAAAATGACGCGTTGACTCTCGGGATCGTCAACCTTGGTGAGAACCGCTGAGAACCCGGCTTCATCGGCCAAGGTGACGAGAATCGTTCGCCCATCAAGGGCACAGTCCACACCTCGAACCGTGTACGGCAGACGCCCCGGTGTCAGGTCTAGCGGATCACCATCGCTGGCCCATGCGGAGATGGGGAAAGCATGCAGGTTACCCACCTCTGATCCGGTGGGGTCATACAAATCGATGATGTATGCCCCATCCGCGGTGACAGCCGACGCATACGTCACCTGAGGAAATTCCACTGGAGTCAGCACACGAGTGACACCACTCCAGAGCGACATCGATAACCCCTCGAGGTCCTGAGTGATCACGACGGCAAGGTCCGCATCACCACGTGCCGGCCGAACGACAACGGGATATGGACTGCGTAGCCGCAACCCTGAGGACGATTCCAATGCAGGTCCTTCCAATTCAGACTTGGTCAGCGTTGTGGCAGGCAAATGCATGATAGTCAGTGGTGCGAAGTTCAGGTATCGAAGAACAAACGTCCGTCGCTTTCCAACAACGACTTCGAAATGCACAACCCGTCGGCAGATCGATGGGTGACGGCAGATCACCCTCAAGCAGGATTCGTTTCCTCGCCCTCTCAGCCCTCGGATCAGGCAGCGGAACGGCTGAGAGCAAGGCTTGGGTGTAGGGATGCTGCGGTGTTGAGTAGAGAGTGTCGGCATCGACGTACTCGACGATGCGCCCGAGGTACATCACCGCCACCTCATGACTTACATGTCGCACCACCGATAGATCGTGGGCGATAAACACATAGGCGAGGTTCAGTTCGCGCTGCAGTTCCTCGAGCAGGTTCAAGATGCCCGCCTGCACACTGACATCCAATGCGCTCACCGGCTCATCAAGCACCATGACCTCCGGCTCAAGTGCAAGGGCGCGCGCAATTCCGACTCGCTGTCGCTGACCACCGGACAGCTCATGCGGATACTGCTGCAAGACTGACGAACTGAGTCCAACGAGATCTAGCAAAGCGGCTGCCCGCGCCGATTCACTGCCGCGGGCAAGACCATGTAGTCGCAACGGCTCTGACACAATCGCCTCGACAGACTGCCGAGGATCCAACGAGGCGTATGGGTCTTGGAACACGAGTTGAATGCGACGCCGCGCGGCTCTCAACTCTCGACCCGACATTGCACTGACATCAACACCGTCTAGCAGTACCGATCCAGAAGTTGGCTCGATGAGGCCGACTAAGCAGCGGCCCACCGTCGACTTACCGCAGCCCGTCTCACCAACCAGTCCTAACGTGCGCCCACGTTCAAGAGTGAGAGAGATTCCGTTAACGGCTTTGACCGACCCCGTAACGCGCCTGAGAACCCCACTACGAACCGGGTACTCCTTCACGAGGTCGCGCACGTCGAGTACCGAGGTCATGAGGCGCCCCCATCGATCGCAACACGATGGCAGCGCGCAGTGTGGCCAGGCCCGGCAACGATTGACAACGGCAGTTCAACATCACATAGTCCGGCGACAACTACGTCACAACGTGGATGGAAAGCACAACCGGCGGGGCGGTCCGCGGGTGATGGCTGGAACCCCGGAATGCGATAAAGCGGCTGTGACCTGTCACGAGCGTCAAGCCGTGGAAGTGAGGCAAGCAGGCCACGTGTATATGGATGCGACGTCTCGTAGAACAGGTCGTCAACGCTGGCCTCCTCGACCACGCTGCCCGAGTACATGACCAGCACCCGGTCCGCAACTCCCGCAACGACGCCGAGATCGTGGGTGATGAGCATGAGTGCACTATCTGTTCGGTCCTGTATCCGCTTCAGCACGTCGAGTACCTGCGCCTGCACGGTGACGTCGAGGGCCGTGGTCGGTTCGTCGGCGATAATCAGATCTGGTTCGTTGGCCACGCTCATAGCGATGAGAGCACGCTGCCTCATGCCACCAGAGAACTCGTGCGGATAGTTGTCGACCCGAGCCGACGCCTGCGGAATCCCGACGAGGTCGAGCAACTCAATTGCTCGATCCCGGAGCTCCGCGCGCGAACGACTGGAATCGTGTACGAGAATCGCCTCTGAGATCTGTTTGCCCACAGTGTGAACCGGGTTGAGTGCAGTGAGGGCATCCTGCGAGATGATTGCCAGTCGCCTGCCCCGCAGGTCTCGCAGTGTGGATTCGGATGCGCCGAGAAGTTCCTGCCCCAGGAAACGTACCGAGCCGGTCACCGTGGCATTTGCTGGCAGTAAGCCCATGATTGCTGAGCACGCCAAACTTTTACCCGAACCCGATTCCCCCACAACTCCCAGGGACTCCGACGGATCTATCCGAAACGAAACGTTACGAAGGGCAGCAACATCGCCCTCCCGATACCGAAAGGTCACGCAGAGGTCTTCAACCTCCAGTACCGGGTTCACGTTCGATCCCGTCGCGATGACCTGCCAGCACCGGAGCGTGGATCTGCGGCATCACGCATACCGTCACCGACGAAGTTAACGGCCAGAACCGTGGTCAAAATAAACAATCCGGGGAAGTAGAGCAGGTACACCTTGGGTGTCCCAATAAGTCCTGAGGCCTGACTGAGCATGTTGCCCCAACTGCTCTGAGGTGGCTGAACTCCAAAACCTAAGAAGCTCAGCGTTGATTCCACGATGATCGCGCCCGCCACAGCTAAGGCCACGTTGACCGCAATCACCCCACTGAGGTTCGGCAGGACATGACGCATCAACACCTGCTGATGGGTGGCACCAATGACCCGCGCCGCATCGATGAACTCACGTTCGCGCAGTGAAACCACTTGGCCACGGACCACTCGGGCGATATAGGTCCACCCGAGTAGAGATAGAACAATGACGATGGACACCGGACTCGGGCCAAGACCCTGCAGCGCTAGTGCGAGCAGGGCAATCGCGGGGACGACGAGGAAGAGATCTGTGATGCGCATGAAGACGTCGTCAACCCACCCACCCCTATATCCGGCAACGGCTCCGACGAAGACCCCAATCGCCGTCGAGATGAGTGCGACAGCGATTGCCAAACTCAGCGACAATTGCCCCGCGTACAGGATCTCGCTCAGGTAGTCACGGCCAAGCTCATCGGTGCCAAGCCAATGCTCCGCGGACGGAGGGACCGGGCCTAGGAGTAAGTCTTGTTGATCCTGCGGGAAGGGGGCCACGAATGCGGCGCCGTAGCAGGCGATTGCCAGCAGCGCGAGAATCACGGCACCGAGCACAGCTAGTCGGTGACGTGAGAACCGCCGCCAAAAACCGGGTCGCTTGACTGTGGCCCCTGAAGCGGAGGCCGGTGCTGACGTAGGAGAAGGTTCCGGAGAAGCCATCGGAGTCGTTCCCGTCTTTGGCCCGGAAGCTGGCATTGGCGTCGACGTCACGCGACACGCACCCGCGGATCAAGCAGCCCATAGGCGATGTCAGCTAGCAGGTTCAGGATGATGACGGCCGCACCGGTAATGACCATCCAAGGAAGTAGGACGAACACGTCTCCCGCAAGCAGTGAGTCAAGAAAGAGTCGACCCATTCCCGGTATGGAGAAGACCTGTTCGGTGACTAATAGTCCACCGATGAGTAGAGCCGAATCAAGAGCCACCACAGTGACGAGTGGACCCCACGCATTTCGCAAAGCGTGGTTCCACACAACCCGGCTCCGAGGTACACCTTTGGCACGCGCAGTACGTACATAGTCGCTCGATAACGCGTCAAGCATGGACGCTCGCGTGAAGCGGCTCCAGACTGCAACAAGTCCGACAGTCAAGGTCAGCACCGGAAGCACCATGTGACGCGCAGTATCTATGAACGATGGGTCCTGCCCGGGCGATGACAGTCCGATAAAGAAGAATGCTGGTTTATCCCATCCAAATGCCTGTTGGGGCCACACAGCTAAGAATTGGATGAGTACCAAGCCAAACCAGAAGGCAGGCAATGCGAGCCCGAGATAGGACAGGCCGGTGAGCGCATAGTCGGAGAACGAGTATTGCCTTACTGCCGACGAGACGCCGATCAGCACCGCCGCGATGGTTGCGAACACGACTCCCCACACGAGGAGTTGGAGTGTCACTGTCAGCGCCGACTCGATCATCGGTCTGACTGAACCCTCGGTTCTACTACTTACGCCCCAATCACCCGATAGGAAGCCCGTCAGCCAACGTCCGTACTGGGTGAAGATTCCATCATTTAGACCGAGGCGCTCTGTCTCCCGAGCGATTACTTCGGGGTCACGGATCGCACGCAACTTCAGGAGGGGATCAAAGACGGTACGTACTGCCCAGAAGAGCAGGAAACTTCCCACTAGCAGCACCGGAAGTGAATAGAGCAAACGTCGAACTGTAAACCGAAGCACGCCGCCCGCCCCCTTCCTGATGCTGAAGCTCGGTTACCCGTCACCAGTCTTACGGCTCGAATGGGCAAGATGATGATCTGCGTCCAGTATCGACGCAGATCATCATCTACCTCATCAGGCTACGAGGCCCCACTGCTCAAGGTTCCAAAATGGTCCCTCCGACGGATTGATCGAGGTAGGACCACCGATCTTTTCGAGAGTGAGCAGAACATTCGGGATCGCGGCGATCGGAAGTGACGTCGCTGACTGAGCAATCAACTTGTCCCCCGCCTGCGTGGCAGCAAGGCGAATGTTGGGATCGGTTGCAGTGTCAACTGTGGCGAGGACTTTGTTCAAGCCAGGAACATCAGTCCGGGAGTAATTCAGTCCAGAGAACTGGTTCGCATCGCTCGGAATGTTGCCGGAATCAAAGGCGAAACTGAGGCCCGGGTCCGGGAACGTGGTGACCAGCGTCCAAATTCCGATGTCAAAGGTGCCGTCAGGCAGGATCTTTCCAAAGATATCGCCGGCAGATGCATTCTTAATCGTTAGACCAAACCCGGCGGCTTTGAGCTGCTGCTGCAACACCTGCTCCATGAGCTCGCGACGCTTGTTGCCCGTCATGGTCGTGATGGTCAGCGTTGCTGGCTTGCCATCCTTGGCCCACAACCCGTCTGCCCCCTTGGCCCAGCCATCAGCAGTCATGAGCAAGACGACCTTTGCTAGGTCAAGCCCATAGACGGAGAAGTCTTGGCCCCCGAATGCCGAAAGAATCGGTGGGTAGAAACTCTGCGCTGGGCTCTTAACGTCCAGAGGGCCGTAGATTCGACCGACAATGGCATTGCGATCGATCGCGTAGCTCAGGGCCTGACGAACAGCGACTGACTTGAGCAGCGGCTGAGCATTGTTCATCCAGAGCGCTTCGAGGTTGCCCGAGGCAGGCTCGACCTGAATCTTGGAGCCGGGGATTCCAGCCTTGATTTGATCGATCGCATCGAGCTGCGGTGTCGGGTAGAGAGCGTCGAGTTGTCCACTCTTGTACGCCTGGAATGCCGCCGCAGTATCAGCGGTGAACTGGAACACGACCTTGTCCAACTTGGGCTTGTCACCCCAGTAACCGGCATTCGGAGTGAGAGTTATCGACTCCCCCTTCTTCCATGCCTCGATAACCCACGGGCCGCCACTCCAGGTGTAGCCATCCTTCATCAAGGCCGCGCGATCCTTACCCTCCAACAGGTGGCTGGGCAGTACTCCACTCGATCCGCTGAACAACAACTTCCAAGCGGCATAGGCCTTATCGAAAGTTACGACTGCGGTCTGCGCGTCAGGCGTTGCAATATCTTTGATGTCGGAGTAGCCGGTCTTGTCGAGGATGTCTTCACCGTCACGAATCTGCAGTGCGGTGTACTTCAAGTCAGCCGAGGTGATGGGTTGACCATCGGACCAAACCGCAGCGGGGTTCAGTTTGTACGTCACGGTCTGGGGCGGCCCAGCACTGACTACCGGCTCTGAAGCCATGATGCTGGAGATCTGCGGCAACCAGTCATTACCTTGCTTGCGCACGTTGTAGACCACGGGAATCGTCGTCACCTGAGCCATGTACGAGCCCCAGATTGAGCCGGCGCAACTGGCAATCCAGTCCATGCAGTCGGGCTCCTGCTCGGCCCCAATAACCACAGTTCCACCCTGCTGGAGTGCAGCGGTGCTCGCAGACGTACTGGTCGCCGGACTACTGGATGTGGACGGATTACTCGAAGTACCGGAGGAACAGCCCGCTAGCACCACAGCGGCAGCGCCCAGTCCGGCCATCCACACTCGAAGCGACCGGGGTGATCGTGCCTGCGACGGTAGTGGCCTCACTCGAACCTCCATGAAATGCGCTCGATTCCGCATGAAAAAGCGGCTTTACCGAGACCCTAGGCCACCCGCCGCGTCAATGCAAGGAAACAAGACAACAATATAGTCACGCGTCCTGACTTAGACGCAGGCTGTTGTGTTGTACTCTTTCCAGCGTCTGGAGAAGGGATCTCGGCTGTGGCTGAATACGGCGTCGGCTCGGGCGATACTGAGGCGATAACTGACGGCACCGGAGCCACGCAGGCAGCGGGTACCTCAGCATCGAAGTCCAATCGTCCGCGCAAGCCCCGCGATAGCCTGAACAAGGCACTCATCATCGATGCCGCCCTTGTCATCGCCGAGCGCGACGGCCTCGAAGGATTGACTTTTCAAGCCCTCGGCAACGAACTCGGAGCGCATGCCACCTCCATCTACCGTCACTTCCGCGACAAGGACGAGTTTCTGCTTGAGATGCTCGACACCCTGCGTGACCGCTCGTACGGCGATGCGATCGAACCAACGGGCAACTGGCGTGAAGATGTGCGCTTACTCGCCGGACATATCCGCGCGCATTACCTCCGGTACGCCCAGTTCGCTCAACAGATGTCGGTGCGATCAACACACCGTCCGATCGAGTTTACAAATCTCGAGGTAACCCTCGCGGCGCTCGACCGAGCGGGGCTCACCCCCGACGAAGCGGTGATTTACACCCGCCTTATTGGCAACTACATCCGCTCGATGTCGAGTTTCGAGGCCGCCGTCACTTGCCTAGAGCCCGAGCTGCGAGCCAAAGATCGGATGCAAATGCAGTTTGGGGCCCAAGCGCTGGCCCTCGATGAATTCCCGCACCTTGTTTCGGCAGCAACCTCACTGCTTCCCTTGGACGACCCACGGATTTTCGACATCGGACTCGAGGCCATCCTCGACGCTATTGAGGCACTTGGAGCAAGCCGTCGATCGAACTGAGGTGACTCAACGGTCAGATCGTCGGTGCGGACTGCTGCACGACGCGTTCGATAATCCGCGCCAGCCACGTTCCCCGTAATCCCACGCTATCGATGTCAACCCATTCGTCACGAGCGTGAGCACCCCCGCCACATGCGCCGACTCCGTCAAGGGTAGGAATCCCGACCGAAGCGCAGAAGTTACCGTCGGAGGCTCCACCAACAGCAGCTGTTTCAACTCGACCCATACCCGCTTCAAGGGCAATCTCTTGAGCAATGTGTACCAGCTCAGCGGTCAACTTTTCCTCGAGCGGTAGCCGGTTGATACCGCCGGACACTGTCACGGTGACGCCCGCGACATGTACCTGCCGACTGCGCACTGCATCATCAATCCGGGTTAGTTCGGGTTCTGTCCACGCGCGAACATCAACGTGAAGGATCGCGTCTGCGGGCACTGTGTTTGCGGTGACACCCGACATCGCCTTCGTAGGCGTCACCGTTGTTCCAACTGACGCGTCCTGCAACCCGACCAAGTCCGAAATCAGAGCAGCCATTTCCACTGTCGTGTTCGCGCCGCGTTCCGGCTCCAGTCCTGCATGTGCTTCGAGACCTGTAATCGTGCACTTATAGAGACCGACACCTTTGCGTGCATTCTTGATACCACCACCTGGCGCCGCCGGCTCGGGTACGAGCACTGCCGCGGCCAATGGTGCGTACTTCTCTACAAGCAGCCGACCGGTTGGCGACCCAATTTCCTCGTCACCCGTTACCAGCAGGCCCGCGTTCGCCGGCACCGCACAGTTCGCCAATGCAGCAAGAGCAATTATCAGCCCTGCTTTCATATCGAAAACCCCTGGGCCCGTGACGATATCGCCACGGACTGCAAATGGGATCTCGATCAAGGTGCCGACCGGCCACACCGTATCGAGGTGGCCGACGATGAGTACCGATGGCGACGCCATAGGTGCCAGATACAGATAAGGAACACCGTCGACGCGATCAATGACGGCCTGGCGTTCGGTGTACTTCAGGACCAGATCTAGCAGTGTTTGAAAGCCGCGTTCCAACGACTCGAGGTCACCGCTCGGCGTTTCGATCTCGACCAGTTCCTGCAGGCTGTCGATCAATAATTCGCGTGTTAGTTTCACGCAGGTACTCCTGACGCGAAGAAGTCACGTAATGCCGTGGCAGTGAAGGCGGGGGCTTCTTCTGGCACGTAGTGATCGCTTGGAGCCGAAACACCGGCCACCGACGTGGCGAACTCTTTCCACACACGCACCACATCGAAGTTGCGGCCAACGTAGCTCGAGTCACCCCACATCGTCAGCAACGGAATGTCGATTCGATTGCCGGCGACACGATCGGCACGATCGTGAACGAGATCGATCGTGGCTGCAGCTCTGTAATCGGCACAGGTTGCCGATACATGCACCGGGTCACGGAAGACCTCAGAATAGGAGGCGATGACGTCGGTCTCCATGTCGCCACCTTCGACACGTCGACCACGAAAGCGGCTCGCGATCCAAGCGTCCGGATCAGCGTTGATGAGCCGCTCCGGAAGCTCTGCTGCCTGACTCAGGAAGAACCAGTGAAAGTAAGTCTCAGCCATCGCTCGATCAACATTTTCGAACATGTGCAGAGTCGGAACGATATCGATGACGGCAATGCGCTCAACCCGTGACGGGTGATCAAGGACCATCCGATGGGCTACCCGTCCACCCCGATCGTGGCCCGCCAGGGAGAAGGACTCAAACCCCAGTAACCCCATGAGCAACACCTGATCAGCAGCCATCGCGCGCTTGCTGTATGTCACGTGCGCAAGGTCGTCCGGCGGGGCGCTACTGGCTCCGTAACCCCGTAAATCAGTGACTACCACTGTGAAGTCTGCTGCCAAAATGGGTGCTACATGTCGCCACATGAGTGACGATTCGGGATAACCATGCAGAAGTAAAAGCGGCGGTCCGGAACCTGCTGTGAGTGTGCGAATACTGACGCCTTCGACATCAATCAGTTGGTCGCTAAATCCTTCAAAGTAGGCACTCACCGCGCTACGCCCTCGGCGAGAAACGCAGCAATCACAGCGTCAGTGACAGCTTCCGTTCCGCATTCGCCGCCCAGATCCGGAGTCTTGATACCTGCGGCAAGAACTGACTCAATCGACTGCTCTAACGCCTTCGCGGCCGCGACTTCACCTAGATGCTCGAGCATCATGGCTGCGCTCCAGATTTGCCCAAGTGGATTGGCAATCCCTTGACCAACGATGTCCGGAGCGGACCCATGGATTGGTTCAAACATTGACGGATGGCGCCGCGTCGGGTCGATGTTGCCACATGGTGCTATGCCAATACTGCCTGCGAGTGCGGCAGTGAGATCGGAGAGGATGTCGCCAAACAAATTCGAGCCGAGGATCACATCGAATCGTCCGGGGTCGAGCACGAGTAGCGCTGCAAGGGCGTCAACGTGATAGCGCGTGAGCTCAACATCGGGATACTGCATCGCGACCTCAGCCACTACCTCGTCCCAAAAAGGCATGGTGTGCACGATGCCATTGGACTTGGTCGCCGAGGCCACTCGGCCTGAGCGCGTGCGTGCAAGTTCGAATGCGTAGCGAGCGATCCGCTCAATCCCGACACGCGTGAAAACAGCTTCCTGCACCGCCTGCTCATGTGGCTGGCCCCGAAAGATACGCCCACCAATCTCGGAGTACTCACCCTCAGTGTTTTCGCGCACGGTGACGACGTCGATCGCGGCACGTGATGGCGCCAGTGGGCTCTCGACACCCGTCAAAAGCCTGGCCGGTCGCAACGAAACGTACTGATCGAAACTTCGGCGGATCGGAATGAGCAATCCCCAAAGTGAGATGTGGTCCGGGACATCAGGTCGCCCAACTGCCCCCAGCAGGATGGCGTCACTCTTGGCGAGGAGTTCGATGCCGTTGGAGTCCATCATGGCACCGGTCGTGAGGTAGTGCTCGCACCCCCAGGGATACTCCTGCCATTCCAGTGAGAAGCCGGACTCACGCGAAACGACGTCCAGCACCCGACGAGCGGCAGCCACCGTTTCAGCGCCTATGCCATCACCCGGGATCGACGCGATGGCATAGGAGGGGTGCCCACTCGAAATCATTCCATTAGTCTATGGAATTGACTATGCAGCGGCAAGGGCACTGATCCTCAGGCTTCAAGCGCGGCCATAATGCGATCCACGGATTGCTCCGTACCTTCTTCGTCGCTGCGCACTGTCACGTCGTAGACCAAGGGATGCGAGTGGCACAGCTCATCGCTTCGCCGCGCAAGTCCTAGCGGTCTTCCCTCCAACTTGCCGTCACCACGCGATGACTCCCGACGCTCAAGCTCAGCGAGTGAGCAAAACACTCCGACCGTGAATACCCGGGCACCGCTTTCCCTAAGAACCTGCATCACGTCCTCGAACCATGCAGAGTCCTGGAGGAAGTGATCAATAATCAGATTCGTACCGAGGGATAGGTGCGCACCCCAACTGCGATGCACGCCCCGGAGCAATCGTTCACCATGTGAGTTGAAGACGACGCGAACGCGTGGGCCGCCACCGTGCTTACCTTCGGCGTCACTTTCGTCCACGTACTCCCAGCAAGCGCGACCATCGAACGGTACGCGAGAGATCAGGCCGCTGACGTCCGCGCCTTGCAGCGCGACGAAGCTGATCGGAAACAATGTGGGGGCAATGAGCGCACCCAAGTCGTCGTAGGCCACACATGCGAACGCCGCCTCGGGATCCCCATCCGCCACATCAGTCAACCGGTCCAACAGGGCATGACACAGAGTCGACTTACCTGAGGAACTCGGGCCATTGACCAGAATCACCAGCGGTGCCTTGCGATGCTCGTCAGTCACAGCGGTCGTCATTGCTCTCACCCTCGTCGTTACCGGACGTGCCCGTCACCGAAACTCCAGCCACCAAACGTAGTTCGACTTCCACCAGCACACCAGCGCTGCGCGTTCAGACCAGCGGATTGCGCACCCTTAGCGCCGGGAATCGGGTGAAGTCACGATCTGAAGTAAGCAGCTCTTGCACGCCATGGTCAAGGCACAGCGCCGCGATCCGCGCGTCGTGAGTGACTCCCCCAACAACGCGTCCGCTGACCATCAGCTCACGAAGCGTGGACATGTGCCGGCTCGATTCGTGAAGGAGTGTGGCTCGCGGGCTGGCGATCCAATCCTCAATCTGGGCAAGAGCTAGAGCCGTCGGGGTCGGCGGGCGAAAGATTTTAGGATTGGTGATGACAGCGAGAAACTCATGCAACACCGGCCAGCACAGGGCCACCGGCTCACTGCCCGTCAACGCCTGCGTCACCACCCGAAGAGCGTCTTCATGCTGGGGCATGTCCCCGCGATGGGCGTAAACCAAGATGTTGGTGTCGAGGGCGATCACCGCTCGTTTGCCATCTCGCGAATCTCGGCCCACGACATCGCAGCCGCCTGCTCGGTCAGCCCCTCACCGGTAAATACCACGTCGACTCGAGGCGCCCAAGCCCCAGCATCAGCACGACGTTCGATCTCGCGACGCAGGGCATCTTCGATGAGACTGCGCATCGTCGTGCCCGAGTCAGCCGCACATCGACGTGCCTGATCGGCTAACTCGTCAGGTAACTCGATGGTCGTCTTCTTCACAGGTCGACCATATCATTCGACCCGTATTTACGGGTCCCTCGATGAACGACAAACAAATAGGGCTAAAGCACCTCGAACTGATGGGCCACCGCGTGCAGGAATGCCGTGGTCTCGCCTTCCCGGTTCTCCGGCTCGTCCTCGGTTGTGCCATAGGTGTGGTTAGCCGAGAGCTTCACGATCGTGACGCCGGCAATCGGGTCGACGAAGACAAACTGGTTGTACACCCCGACAGCCTCGAATTCACCGTGCTCGCCCGGTGGCAGCCACCACTGATAGCCATAACCCTCCGGTGTGGTGATGCCGCCGACGACGACCTTGCCCGATTGGAGATGTGGCGCCGATGCAGTTACTGAAGCTTTCACCCAGTCCGCGTCCACCACTTGAAGATCGCCCACTCGTCCACCGTTACGGTACAGCTCACCGATGCGGGCATAGTCCCGAGCTGTCAGCGCCAGACCGCCGAAGCCAAGTTCGACACCCTGCGGGTCTACGAGCCAAGCACCCGGGTAGGTGAAGCCCAACGGCTCGACAAGTCGGGAGTGCATGTAGTCAGCAAGGTCTTGCCCTGTGACACTGCGGAGCAGCGCGGTGAGCGCTTGAGTATCAGCAGAGTTGTAGCGACACAGTGTGTCCGGGGGTACATCACATGACATGGCCGCGACGAAGTTGTCCAGACCCCCATCGGCTCCTGCCGCGGCAGCACCGAGTCGAACAATGTCGGACTCGGGGTCGCTGTAGTCCTCGTGCCAGCTGGCTCCAGATGACATTTGCAGGACGCTACGAATAGAGACACCGTCGTAGGCCGATCCCGGCTCGACCCTTATGTAGGAGCTGATCGGATCTTCGATGCTTGCGATCAGTCCTTCCTGCACTGCGATGCCCACCAAGGCAGAAGTAAAACTCTTCGCCACCGACATCGAGAGCCAGCGAACGTCACGTCCGCCCGTCAAGTAGTACGACTCATGTCGCACGACACCGTCCTTGAGAACCAGAACCGCAGCAGTATCGGTGTCGGTTATGAACTGCGCGGTGTTACTGGTTGCTCCGTCGAAGTCGAAGGTTTCAACGAGGGCCGCCGAAAACTGCTCCGGCCACGGCCGAGGCGTCGACGAGGGAGCCATGGCTCGGCTTGAGATGAGTTCGTCTATACGACAGAAGTTCTCGTGTTGCGCAATACCGGTGAAGAGGCCGATTCCGAAGAATTCATGTGTGCCCTGAGTGAAAGTCATGACGGCAACCTACCCGGTGAGCGCCGCTTTAGGGGCGGCGTACTGCCCAAATTCCTTCTGAATCGGCAAAGCGGACGAATGCCGTTCACCCAGCGAGCGCAGTCCAGACCGGTGACTGACTTATTCCGAGATGGGATTCCAGCTTGCACCAGCAGGGACGGTGCCACCCGGCGGGATACCGAGACTGCCGCGGACTTCATCTAGTGGCTGATTGAGAAGTGAGACCCAGTCCCAATCGGCGCTGTACACGTCAACTTTCGTGTCGCTACCTCGCTGTGCTGCGTCGGCCAGGAGTGCAGGATCCAAACACGCGTGGGTGGGATTGAACACTCCAATCTTGACGCCCTGGTGCCACTGCAGCAGGACGACCGAAAGCCAGCCAATACCGGCCGATGAGTTGCCAGCATTGAACATGGCAGTGTAGACCTCGCCATGCGCCATCGTGTCGTAGCCAGCCAAAACATGGTGCACGTCATGTGAGCCGAGGAATTGCACGGGCAGCGGCGTGCCCGGCGTCCCGGGGATCTCAAAAGGCGCGTCGCTGTAGAACCGGTTCATCTCGTGGCCCAGCGATCCGTCCGGCGCGCTATCGACGATACGTCGGTAATCATCAGCCATCACCGGATTGCTCAGCCCACCCAAATCGCTACGGCTCGCGAATTCACGAATCTGGTTGATATCAATGTTTATGCGCTGAGATAGGAATCGCCTGAACACATCAGCTTGAGCGGACTTGGCATGCTCCCCCGCCGTGAGTGTGACAGCTCGAACCATGGAATCACTGGCACCAAGTTGCTTACTCACCCAACGAGCGGCGTCCAAGCCCGCCGGATCCTGCTCGATGGAATACAGCGCGACGAGGACTCCGGCATGAACAGCTTCAAGCGCCTGATTTGGCTGAGGCAGGTAGGACTTGATCTGCGCAATCCCCTGATCTGGATCAGCCCACGGATCGTTATCGCCGACAAGATCAGCGAAGTCGAGATTTTCAGCGAAACCATGACATCCCGCACAGCCTTGAAGGTGAGCGAATGTCCGCACCAACTCTGCGCAGTCACCATCGAATGGTCGGGTTCCATTGGCCGTGGCAACCATCCGCATGACGGCGACAAGACCCCGCCGCTCTTGCGGGGTTCCAAAGGCGAGCATCGCCATCGTCCGATCTCCAATCACAAGGGGACGCTGCCGGACGTCCAACACCTAGACAGATAAAGAGCCAGTCTGGACCTTCTTGAAGCAATCCACCTAATGGATCTGCCGTGATCAACAACACCGACATAGGAAAGTGGGCCGCTAGGGAGTCAACCTCCGCGAACGACCCACTTTCACTTCAACCGACTGCAACTAGGCAGCGGCACGAACCTCCGAAGAAGGCGCCTCTTCAAATTCCTGAGCGGCGAACGCCGGATCATCTTCAGCGCTCTTCATCCGCGCGATCTTGTAGATCACGAGGCCATACAGACACTTAGCCAAAACGTCCGCCACGGAGTACCCGATCTGACGGAACACAAAGGCCTGCGACCCTTCCATACCGAAAACTGGGAACAGGTACGAAATTGGGTAAACGCCCCACGTTGCGATGAGCAGCAGGCGCAGACGACCAACGGAAGCCGCAACTTCCTTCGGCTGCCGATCGAGCGACTTGGTGAGCTCAACGAACAGGATGAACAGGATGTAAAGGAACGGAATCGTCGAAAGGGCACCCCAGATCATCTTGGGTGCTGTCTCGGCGGCGATCTCACCTGGGTAGCCGAGTGCGATAAGCATCTGCCCGGCACTGGCGTCAACGACGTCGGCGTCGTGGGCGGCACGTTCATTGAGGGTGGCACGCCACAAACTCCGAACTACCAAGAGTTCGACACTATGATTGTGGCGGCTAGGAACTTCTACGGGATGTAGCGATAGCCCTGGAACTATTGACGTATTGTCAAAAGATTGGAACTGTGGCTCAATGACCGCCGCCGCCAACGCATCGAAGAAAGAGTTGACGCGAGACGCCCTGCTGATTGCGGTGCAAGAAGTTCTCCTCGACACGGGACGAGCTGGATTGTCTGTGCCCCTGATTGTCAGTAGAGCGAAGGTCTCACAGGGCACGTTCTACAACTACTTCACCTCCCTAGACGACGCACTAGACGCCGTTGCCGCACTCCTACTTGCCGAGCATGTGCGGGTTCTCGAACTCGTGTGTGCCGATGTCGAGGATGTCGCCGATCTGTTCACTAGATCAAGTCGTCAGACACTTCAAATGTTCTTGCACAACAACGAATACGGTCGCGTCTTCTTCGATAGTGGGTTGCCGCTAGACCGCCTCATCATGGGGCAGCGTGAGCACATGGGCCAGGGCATTCTTCTCGGCTTGAATACCGGAGTTTTCTCGATGCGTGATGTGGAAATTGCGACCCGTGTTGTAGCTGGTGGAATGGCCGCCGCGATGGTTGATCTCCACCGCGGACGCATGAACGAGGAATCGATTGGGCCATTCGTCGCCGAACTGCTCTCAGTGCTTGGCGTAGATCAGGCCAGGGCTGCCGAGCTATGCCAACGCGAACAACCATACGTACCAGTTGCCCCGGTACCTCTCTCATCTCGACCGATCCCTTCTCCAGTTGAGGGATCGTGAGTCAGAAGCCGGCCGAGCCTGGTCGCGAGTTGCGCCGCGACGACGAGGGCTATGACACGGCTCGACGGGCGACGTTGTGGAACCGCAATGTTCCAGCGCGCTACCCAGATCTCATCGTGCAAGCCAAATCCGTGGCAGATGTAACCGCTGCGGTACGCATGGCACGAGAGAACGACCAGAAAGTCAGTGTGCGATCAGGCGGACACAGCTGGTCCGGAAATCATGTCCGCGACGGCGGATTGCTGATCGACCTGTCACGCCTTTGCGCTTTCACCATCAACAAAGCGTCGATGACAGCAGTAGTTGAGCCAGGAGTGCGCGGCAGCGATTTGGCTGACGCCCTGATGAAACAAGGACTGTTCTTTCCTGTAGGCCACTGCAAAGGCGTTGGCCTTGGTGGCTACCTGCTGCAAGGCGGATTCGGATTTAACAGTCGGGCAGTCGGACCGGCTTGCTCGAACGTGATTGCGATCGATTACGTCGATGCCAACGGTGAACTTCGACATGCAAGTGACGACGAAAACCCTGACATGTTCTGGGCCGCAAGGGGATCTGGCCCCGCATTTTTCGGAGTTGTCGTGCGCTTCTACTTGCGACTACACACCAAGCCAGCGTTCATCGGTAACAGCGCTGCGCAATATCCGATTGAAAAGCTCGACGACTTAGTGCATTGGATGGATCGAATCGGCCCAGCGGTGCCACCCCAGGTCGAACTGCAATTCGTCATTTCGCGCAACCCATCATTCCCGCCTCCGATTCGGCCCTATAAGCCCACATCGCCAGTGCGCATTGAACTCGCCGCCACAGTGATGGCCGACTCACGACGTTCGGCCACATCGGCGCTGTCGTTCCTATCCAGCCGACCAGACGGGGCGCGCCGACGCCTGCCTCTTTTGCCGACACCAATGGGTGTGATGCTTTCCGCCGTGATGCAGCACTATCCGGAGGTGAAGTGGGAGACGGACAATCTGTGGACTCATGCCAGTGCGGACGAACTCCTCCCACACCTGCATCGCGTTGCGGAGACATTGCCGCCGCCACCGGCTCACATGCTGTGGCTGAATTGGGCGCCATCGGGTGTCCGCGAGGACATGGCCTTCAGCGTCGAAGATCGAACATACCTTGCGTTCTACGGTGGCTGGGCGAAGGATTCGGACGCCGAAGCAACCACAGCCTGGTCTCGTGGGAATGTTGCTGCGATGCAGTCACTCTCGACCGGTGTGCAATTCGCCGACGATCCCGGCCGCCCGTCTCGTGCAATCTCAGAATCGGCTCGTTCTCGCCTTGAGGCATTGCGCGCGGTGCACGATCCGGAAGGCCGCTTCAACCACTGGATCGGAGACTCATGAAACTCCCCGCCCCCAAGTTCGTCGCGGGACGACACCTCGGTTGGTCAGAAAACGAACTAGCCACTATCGGCTACGCGCGCTTTTGGATTCCGCAGATGGCCGACATCTCGGCCGATGCCCACCGGGCTGTGGCCAATAGCCCCATGGCCGAAGCCCTGTTTCCACCAGTGGCCGAGGCGATAAACCACATCGTCGACGCCGAAGTTCAGAATGG
>Ga0194035_1000559_pt1 | contig 21009 bp, 23 predicted proteins | sample JunL2320m_MetaG_FD_148680 | JGI IMG/M metagenome (GOLD analysis project Ga0194035, IMG submission 148680) | Anoxic zone freshwater microbial communities from boreal shield lake in IISD Experimental Lakes Area, Ontario, Canada - Jun2016-L239-20m | ecosystem: Environmental > Aquatic > Freshwater >...
ATCCTGCCCCCACTCAACTTGAGCACGCTCGAGGTCGGCCAATACCTGATCGAGGCCGATCGCATCGGCGCGCGCGAACGGCGGCGGAACAATTCCAGCTCCGGCCATCATTGCGAGATCGATGTCTTTGATCGTCGCGACCCCCTCCTCCAGCACTAGGCACGCTTCGACTAAAGCCTTAAGCGCGAATCGCTGTACGTAGCGCTCGGTACGTGGGTCGAGATCAGCTGGCGTGCTCATAAAATCCTTTCTGCGTCTTTCGGCCAAGATTGCCGGCGTCAACTAGCTCTCGCATGCCTTGGTGAACATAGAAGCGGTCCCCGTATGAATCTTGTAGATACTCAGCCACTTTAAGGACGGTATCTAGGCCGACCAAGTCGGCAAGATAGAAGGGACCCATCGGCGCAGCCTTTGATTCAGCGACGATGGCATCGATCTCGCCAACCTCAACGCCCTCCTCCTCTTGGATCTTCCACAGTTCCGAAACCGCTGAGTTCAGGATGCGATTTACAACAAAGCCGGGGACCTCGCTACAGCGAATCGGCGCCTTGCGAATCGACTGCGCAAAGGCTGTCGCACTCTGAAGGGTCTGCGACGATGTCTCATCCCCTTCGATGACTTCAACTAAGCGCATCACTGAGGCTGGATAGAAGAAATGAAAACCAACAACCCTGTCGGGTCGGCTCGTCGCATAGGCGATCTCTGAGATCGATAGCGCTGAAGTGTTTGTAGCCAGGATTGCATGACCCGGCGTGCAGATATCGAGCTGAGCAAAGACGGACTGCTTGATCTCCATCTGCTCGGGCACAGCCTCAATCACGAAATCAACATCGCTGAACTCATCGTAGGAGGTGGTTGGAGTGATACGCCCAATGATCTCCTGTGCGCGCTCTTGAGCCTGCTCTTGGGTGATCTTCTCCTTCTTGACTAGGCTCGCCAGCTGCGCCGCGGTTACCTCGCGGGCCTTGTCGAGTCCCCGGTCGACCGCGCCCTGGTCGACATCTTTGAGCACAACCGGAACGTCGGCTGCTGCGATCGCCTGGGCGATCTCGCCTCCCATCGTTCCTGCGCCTACAACCGCCGCCTTAAAAACGAACATATTGGTCATCGATCCTTTGCCGGGGTGAATCCACGAGAGTGGTCAATATCAATCAGCTTTAAGTCTTGGAGGCTAGCGCAGTAGGTCGCGATCGGAGTCGAGCTCGCGCCCGAACCGTGCCAGCGTGCGGCCCAATGACTCTGCAATAGCTCGGCGGACAAAAAGTAGATCCAAGAGACCCTTTAGCGGATTGGAAGAGATAAGCCGATAGTCGAGCTCAAGCGCTACTACCGTGCCGTCTTCGACAGCAGTGAAGGAGACCGACTGAACGCCGTAGAGCTGGTCGTCTTGGACCTCGACTGACTGACCAGCGTGTGGCTCGTATCTGATCACGATTTCGCTGACGCGCCCACGCCCCTGGGGGCCAGAGCGCCAGACGAGCGTCGATCCAACTAGTGGCCAATCATCTCCGCACTCGACCACCGCTGCAAAGCCATCGATGAATGCTGAGCGCCGCGACGAGTCATTCCAGAGCCGTTCGGCATCGCTGGGGCTCGCATTGACCTCAAGCACAACGCGAGCCTTTCCCATTTACTCAGCGCTCGCAGCTGTGCTCATCGGTTAGATGATGACAGCGCGCCGACCCGCTAGCCGACACTCTTTATTTAGCGCTGGGGGCCTGCGCCCGACTTGGCATCAGTGTCTCGCGGGCGATCACAAGGCGCTGGATCTGGGCCGTGCCTTCGTAGATCTGCATCAGCTTGGCATCGCGCATCAGCTTCTCAACCGGATATTCCTTGATGTAGCCATACCCGCCGTAGACCTGAACTGCGTCTGTGGCCGCCTTCATCGCCGCGTCGGCAGCAAACCGCTTGGCGTGCGAGGAGGCCAGAGTGTTGCTGCGTCCTTGGTCGAGCAGCGACGCTGACTGCCACGTCAGCAGGCGCGCAGCCTCAACGTCAGTTGCCATGTCGGCGATGATGAACTGAATCGCCTGATGCATCGCGATCGGGACCCCGAATTGAACGCGCTCTTTGGAGTATTCGATCGCAAACTCCAAGGCCGCCCTAGCAATTCCGACAGCTATTGCCGCCACGCCTGGGCGCGTACGGTCAAGCGTTGTCATCGCCAGCTTAAACCCGGCATTCTCCTGCGCGAGCAGGTTCGCTGCCGGAACCTCGGTCTCATTGAATGTGATGGTCGCGGTGTTCGAAGCCCGCTGGCCCATCTTGTCCTCCTTCTTGTCCACGGTAACCGTGTCGTCGCGGGGGACGACGAAAGCTGAAATTCCGCGATGGCCGGCATCTTTGTCGGTCTTGGCGTAAACGGTGTAGAAGGAGGCGTAAGCGCCATTAGTGATGAAGCACTTTGACCCGTTGAGGACGTACTTATCGCCCTTGCGAACGGCCGTTGTGCGCATCCCTGAAACGTCTGATCCAGCGTCAGGCTCGGTTAGGCAAAACGAGGCGAATAGTGGCTCTTCGGTCAGCATCCCGAGATACTTCTTCTTGGTCTCCTCCGAGCCGCCGATCGTAATCGGCATTGCGGCCAATCCATTACAGGCGATCGATGTTCCGATCCCTGAGCATCCCCATCCAAGCTCTTCTTCGATCAAGATGCCCTCGAAATGGGAGGCGCCCGGCCCCCCGTACTGCTCAGGGATGCCGGAATTCATAATGCCGACTTCCCAAGCCTTCTTTAGTACCTCGGCCGGCCATGTGCCTTCCTTGTCGTACTCCCACGCGACGGGACGGATCTCTTTTGTCGCGAATTCATGGGCCATCTCCTGCAGAGCTTTCTGTTCATCGGTGAGGGTGAAATCAACCACGGTAGAGCTCCTTGTTTCGATAAAAGGTGGACTAATGCGGGCCGGAAAGCATCGCCAACAGCCGCTGCACATTGCGGCTTCAGTTTAGATTGACTGATCAGTCAACGCTCGTAATCCTAGCGCTTGGGGCTGTCGTTAGCAGCAAAGACAACCGGCATTGACGTCTAGCCCTAGTAGATCTAGTCGCCGGGACTACTCAAAATGCTCGAGGTAGGTAGGCTGGCGCGATGGCTGACGACCGCACTCTGCGCCGCTTTGAGCTTGAAGAGCTAGTTCTGCGACCCGGCACCTACTTCAACCCGCAGACCGAGATCCTGCTCACCGTCGATGACTCGCCCGAGATTGACACCGAAGTCTTCACCAAAAGCAAGCTCGCGGGAGCCGACTGGATCCTCGTGGCCGACGACCTAGCGGTAGACGAAACGCGACGAGACGAGATGCTCGACAGCTTTGCCAGCCAGTCTCAGCACACCTCGGCCAGCTCCACTGGCTTCGAGTCCGGTGACGATGAGCTCGAAGATGATCTCGATCTCGACGAACTAGAGCCCGACGAGTTCGAGCCAGACGACCTAGCGTCCGAGCTCGACGATCTAAAAGACGACGAGTAGGCAAGCGGCGATCGCCCTGGTCAGCAAAACCCTAAGCCGAGTCCGCTAGGCGAAGAAGAAGGCGACTGCCAAGACCAAGTAGCAGGCCAGTAGCTGAATGCCCTCAAACCAGGTCGACTCGCCTCTGTTTGTGATGTTGATAGCGATCAAGACCGAGAGCAGTAGCGCTCCGAGTTCGAAGCCGTTAAAGACGAGTGCCATCGGATGGGGGCCGATCAGGAACGAAGCCACCACCACTACAGGAGCGGCGAAGAGTGCTATCTGAGCGCCTGAACCAATCGCGATATTGACAGCAAGGTCCATCTTGTCCTTAGCCGCGACAGCGACCGCCACCCAGTGCTCTGCTGCGTTGCCAACGATGGCGATCACGATGGCGCCGATGAAGAACTCACTGAGGCCGATCGAAGAAGAGGCCGCCGAGACTGACCCTACGAGGATCTCCGACATCACCCCGACGCCGGCACCTGCGATTGCCAAGGCGCCCACGGACTTACGAACCGACCACGGCTCTCGCCCCTTATCGTCGGCTTCCTCTAACACTTCAGCTGCGGGATTAAACAGGTCACGGTGGGTTCTAAGCGAAAAGATCAAGCCGGCGATGTAAGTCAAGATCAAGACGCCTGCCACGCCAAGGGAGAGGTACTCGACATCGGAGCTGAAGTTCACTATCTCGTCGCTGGGCGATGGCAACCCCTGCCCGTCTACTAGCTCAAAGATCGCCGGCATCGCCAACGCCACAACAGCCAAGAGCAGCATCGACGACTGTGCGCTGGCGGCGACTCGGTTAAAGAACTGGCGCTCGCGGCCAAGGCCACCGATAAACATCGCGGCGCCTAGGACGAGCAAGATGTTACCCAGAATTGAGCCTATTAGAGAGGCTTTTACGACCTCTTGAAGGCCAGCCTCTAATGCGAATAGACAGATGATCAGCTCTGGAGCGTTACCGAACGTGACATTGAGTAGTCCGCCTATCCCGGGCCCGGCGCGCTCGGCAAGCTCCTCGGTCGCCCGGCCCATCAACGCCGCGGTCGGGATTACTCCAGCAGCAGAGATAAAAAAGATCAGCACGGGGCCAGCATTTGCTAGGTCAAGCAGAATCGCAAGCGGAATGGCTGGAACCAACAAATATGGCCAGCCGCTGCCACTAAGCAAGAAGCCAGCAAGGCCAGAACGCCCCTTAGGTGTCTTATTCACTTTTCGCCGCGCACTATGGATTTAGTAGATCGGCGCCATCTTTGGGCCTTGGTGATGCGATTGCGGGCACTGCCGAAAGAGGCCAAATCTGAACAGTGCACTTCAGCACCGCTTTATCCGCCGCTGCCTTCCAAGGCTCCCGTGAGACCGCCGAGACCGATTGTTTTGAGCACGCTGGAGAGGTCTGAGAATGGCACGGCGTTGGCGGGAGCCTTAATCGTCTGAGGAACATTGACCTCGCTGAGATCGACCGTTACGTCCAAGGCCCCCACTCTTCCCTTGGAATCCTTGACCTCGATCTCAATCACGAGTCGCCGCAGGATCTTGTCCTCCTTGCCGGTGTAAACGTCAAATGTCGCGCTTGTGATCGCCTTTTGTAGTGCAGAGAGCTCTTCGGCGCTCAAGCTTTGTGGTATCTGCTTGATCGCTCCCGTGACCGAGGAGGCCTTGCCTAACACAGTAGTCAGACTGTTGAGCAGCTTGGGAATGTCGATCGCTGCGTTGACTTGAATCGTCTCGGTGTCGCCGATCGTTTTGTTGCCCTTAACCGTCGCATCCTTAAGCCAGTCACGGGGGTCTATGCCAAGCGTCGCGAGAATCTGATTGCTTTTGGTCTTGTCGGCTTGGGCTTGGGATTGGGCGAACCCTTTTTCAAACGATGCGAAGGTCTTGGGACTCAGCTCGTAGCTCTGCCCGCCGAAGCTCACAAACGCACCGTCGCCGGTTGATAGGAGGCCGACCCCGATTGATTGGCCCGACATCCCGAGCGTGATTTTAAAGTCAAACTTTGGAAGCTTGTTCTCGCCCTGCCCCTCGAACGGTCCGGCAAGCTTGATCTTCAGCGGCCCGTTGATACCTGCGGTACCTTTGGAATCGACCGCGATCAAAATGCCAAGCTTGCCGCTCTTGATTGGCGCCTTTGACCCGAACGTCTGATCGATCAGTTTCGTTGGATCCTCACTACCACCGCAACCGCTAGAAGCGATCGCTGCGGCCGCCCCGATTAGGGCGAGTGCGACTGGGAACTGGCGGAGGCGTCGAAGCACGGCCTCTAATCCTTTCATATACAGCCGACCTACACACACAAACAGCGAGACTCCGTAAAGAGCCCGCATGAACTGCCGTACTACCTACGACACACGCGTACCATTAGGTGCGTGCGTTTGATTCACAGTGCCGCGCTCGCGCTCGCCTTCGCTCTGACCATCCCTGCCGTTGCCTTGGGTGACCCCGTCACTGTGCTCGATGGGCCAGGGGCAACCCATGTGCGCAACGACCCTTTCTTGAAGACCACACCCGAGCCGCCGGCTCCGGCCGTGGCTGCGCCCAGCCAGACCGTAGCCGCCAACGATTCGCGGGTCAACTTGGGCCCTTCCGTGCCCGCCACACTGGCCAAGCTGCGCGACTCTTCGGCAATCATCGCAGCCGAGTACGCCTCGCACATAGCCTCTTACAACAAAGCGTTGCGTAGTCGCGACACCCTCTCTGGCACTCGTCGCCAAGAGCTTCAGTCAGTCCTCAACAACACCGACTTCCTGGCTTCATCTGGTCGGCTGATTGCGTCGAGGTTGCCCGCAGTCTTTCTAACACTCGATCGCAACCGTGAGTGGTGGACCTCGGGAACCTTGCTCCACAGCGGCGATCGCATCAGCTTCAAAGGGAGCCCGCTGATCTTTCAGTACTACCCTGGGGAGGGAGTCCAACTCCAAGTATTGGCCAACTTTGGTCGAGCCAATGGCCTCTGGGAGGGCGGGTTCAACGACTCGCTACGAGAGTTGTTAGACGATCTCCTACCGCTCGCCGCCAAGCGCGGCGGGGGTATCGCTTGGGAGTACTACTTTCACTTCGGCGGCGGACGGCCACCTTGGGTCAGTGGGATGGCTCAAGGGACGGCGATCCAAGCCCTTTCACGCGCAGCAGTGAGGCTGTCGCAACCCGCTTATCTCGAGGCCGCCAAACAGGCGTTACCCCTCTTCTCTGTTGATGCTCCAACCGGGGTTCGTGTCCGCATCGGCGATGGGGTCCACTACGCGCTCTACTCGTTCGCCCCCGAATATCGAGTGATCAACGGCTTCCTGCAGGCATTGGTTGGGCTCCATGACATGGCGACGATCGGCCAAAGCCAGCAGGCGTTGGCGCTCTTTGAAATCGGTGACCGCGAGGCTCGGCGCGAGTTACCTAATTACAACACTGGCTCTTGGTCGATGTATGACCAGGTCAGTGAATCCGACCTCGCCTACCACGAGTTGGTTACTGGCTTCCTCACAAACCTCTGTACTCGCACCGCTACACCGCTCTACTGCTCTACCGCTACCGCGTTCACTCGATACGAGCATCAGCCGCCTAAATTGGCACTGATAACTAGCCACGCTAAGCCAGGTAGCGCTGGTCGCCTCTACTTCCGCGTCTCAAAAGTCTCCCGCGTCTCGATGACAGTGCAACGCGGGAAGAAAGTCTTTCTGTCCACGAGCGCCAAAGTGTCGGGCGGGAGCCACTTCTACACTTGGAAGGCACCTGCGGGAAGAGGCACCGCTACGGTCCGCATGACCGCTACGGATCTGGCTGGCAATCGATACAGCACCACCGCGCTCCTGCCCATCAGGTAATACTCAAAGGTGATGGCAGCCTCCTCCAACGACCCACCGCGGACGATCCTCTATATGGGAAAGGGGGGCGTAGGAAAGACTTCTGTTGCTGCTGCGACTGCCCGGCGCTGCGCGGCCAGCGGCCTACGCACCCTGATCCTCTCAACCGACCCCGCTCACAGCCTCTCCGACGCGTTGGAGATCGAGTTAAGCGACCTCCCAGCAGAGATCGGCGACCGCCTCTGGGGGCAGGAGATCCACTCCCAAACTCAGATCGATCGCAACTGGGCGGCAGCTAGCTCGTGGCTAAGTCAGATCCTCATCCAACAAGGAGTTAATCCGATCGCGGCAGGGGAGCTGGCGGTCCCGCCTGGCGCAGACGAACTCTTCGCCCTACTGGCGCTAAAAAGTCATCATGAGAGCGGCGAATACGACGTAATCGTCGTCGACTGCGCACCGACCGGCGAGACTCTGCGGCTGCTCTCATTTCCAGATGTCGCCAGTTGGTGGACGGAGAAGCTAGCTCGCAGTGATCGCCAGATCTTTGGCTCCGCTCGGCCTTTTATCCAGAGCATGCTCGATATTCGCCTACCTGATCAGGAGGTACTCGCCGACGTTCACAGGCTCGTGGGCAATCTCGTCGCTATGAATGAGATCCTGCGCGACCGCAAACACGCTTCTATTCGACTTGTTATGACACCAGAGAGAATGGTGATAAGCGAGGCGATGCGCACTTTCACGTACCTGAACCTATATGGGTTCCTCACCGATGCGGTGATAGTCAACCGAGTTTTTCCGGTCGAAGTTGATGGGACGTACTTTGCAGCGTGGCGTGGGCGCCAGCAAGAGCAGCTCTCATCAGTCCAATCAGGCTTCACCCCTGTGCCAATTTTGCATGCCCCTTACTTCGCCGAAGAGGTCGTAGGCGTCGAGATGCTTGACCGCCTTGGAGATGTGCTTTTTGGCGACCGCGACGCTGCCGGCGTAATGCACGACTCACCTGGGGGTGAACTGACCATCGGCGCCGACTCTGCGACTCTGCGACTGGATCTTCCTTTCGCCGAGCGCGAGCAAATCTCGCTAAAGAAGATCGGCGCCCAGCTAATTGTCAGCGCCGGCGACCAGAGGCGAACTATCATGCTGCCACCCGCATTGGCAGGCCACACCGCCACCGAAGCAAAGTTTGCCGATGGCGCCCTACTGGTGACACTCCATGACCCCAACCGAGCAACCAAAGATGGCTAAAGACAACGCCAACTCCTCTGTAGATCAAGCCGACCTCCTTCGCAAGAGCATTCAGGCTGCCACCGACGCCGCCCAACGCCTCGCCGACAGCGTGACCGGCGGTGAGTGGGATCCAGGCAGACCGCCACGGCGCGGCTACGCGGTGCCTGATCAAGACCAGACCTCTACCCCCACAGATTCACTCGCGGCCTTTCTAGAGATCGCGCGGCTATCGCTACCGCCCGATCTCGCCGCGCAGTTCGCCGAGCTCATCAAGGAGCTGCTCTTGGCGCTTAAGGCTCTAGCCGAATGGGCTCTCGATAGCCTCTCCCAAGGGACCGACGCCGCTGCCGACATACAGGAGATACCGATCACCTAAAAGCGACCCTGTCGCAGCGACGGGTCGCCCGCTTACAATCGCAGTTGAAATGAGTGAAGGCGCCGAGCGAATTAGAACCCTGCTACTACGGGCAGACAACGTCCTCAAGCATGCTGGGTCAGCGAACCCCCAAATCTCCCAAGCCCGTCTCGTTCGGGCTCGCGAGGCGTTATTAGAGGCGCAGTTGGTAGCAACACAACCAGGCGTCGACCTGAGGGTCGCTGAGCTCGTGCAACGGCGACTAGCTGGACTCGATGCGCTAGAAGGACGCGAGCTCAATGGCGAGTGAGATTAACGAAGAGTCACGCAGTGGCGGATTGGCGAGGATTCGGCACGCATGGGACGTCCTAATCACCGAACAGCGCCTAGCCGGTGGCGCAGCGGTCGCCCTCTTTCTAACGATGCTGTTGCCGTGGTATTCGAAGAGCTACTTCTATAACGGCAAGATCTCCGACGACAGCATGAGTGCCTTCGGAGCCTTCTCATTCGTCGAGGCCGCCGTGCTCTTAGTCGCTAGCTTTGTCTTAGTGCTGCTCTTTGCCCGCGGAGAGCGCAGGGCCTTTCATCTACCGGGTGGCGACGGGACAGTAATTATGGGAGCGGGAGCGTGGGCTGCTTGCTTGATCGCCTACCGCCTTTTTGACTTGCCCGAGGTGAAAGGAACGGCCAAGGTCGGCGCCAGCGTCGGCTTGCAGTGGGGGATCTTCGTGGCCCTTGTGGCTGCCATCGTGCTGGCATATGCGGGCTGGTTAATACGCGCCGCTCACCGTCCGGAGCCGCCCCTACCTGCTGCCAGGCCCGACCCATGGATTGGAAGCGACTTCGCCGAGGATCGCACCGGTGCCACGGTCCGCGTTCCCCGCGACGCGATGGTCACCGAGCGGATCGCCCACGACCTCGAAATCGATGATCCACCAACTCCTACGCCACCCCCCTCTTCTAACCCAGGAGGCCGCGCTCCACGGCCGCGACGCGCGGGCCAGCAACCTCCGACCGGGCAGTCCCAGATACCCGGACTCGACGACTAGCCCTCAACCACCTTTGGCTATATAGACGCCCAGCGGCAGGACAAATGTTCCAAGGAAAATCAATCCAATGCCTAGGGCCACTGTGGTCTTGGACTTGGTGATGTGACCGAACACACCAACCACGAAGCCGACCAGCATCAGCGCAATAAATGGCTTTGGATTTGCCCCGAACTCCGGAGTCGGATCGGGGAACCAATTAGCAAGGGTCGTCACCAGCACGGAGCGAGTATCCCCCACAACCTATGCTTTAGGGTTCAATGTCCGCCCTGCCGACATCCGTCGAAGAGATCTCTACCGGCCTACGCGAGGTCGGCTACCTGCCAGATAGCTCAACCGCACTCGTTGCCTATCTGGCCACCAAACTTGGCAAGCCGGTCCTCGTCGAGGGGCCAGCTGGCGTTGGCAAGACCGAATTAGCCAAGGCGCTTGCTAAGTACCTTGGACGCGAACTCGTACGCCTGCAGTGCTACGAAGGGCTAGACGAAGCCAAGGCTCTATATGAATGGAACTACCGCAAACAGCTTCTGCGCATTCAGGCAGAGGGACGTGGAAGCGGCTGGGAAGACGTCCAAGAGGACATCTTCTCCTCCGAGTTTTTGCTTCAGCGGCCACTGATGACGGCGATCGCATCCCCCGAGCCGGTCGTGCTTTTGATCGACGAGATCGACAAGACCGACCAAGAGTTTGAGGCGATGTTGCTCGAGCTACTCTCAGACTTTCAGATCTCGATCCCTGAGCTGGGCAGAGTAGAGGCAACGACCCACCCCGTTGTGGTTCTAACCTCAAACAACTCACGTGAACTGACCGAAGCTCTCAAACGTCGCTGCCTATATCTCTGGCTCGACTATCCCTCGATTGAACACGAGCTTGAGATCGTGATGCTGCACTCGCCCGAGCTACCAGAAGTTGTAGCGCGAAAGCTCGTCGACGTAATCAGCCAAGTTAGGGAGCTTGACTTAAAAAAGCCGCCCTCTATCGCCGAGTCGATCGACTGGGCGCGCGCGCTCCTACTGCTGGGCGCCGACGACATCAACCGATCAGTTTTCACTGCAACGATGAGCGTCATCATTAAGCACCGTACCGATCTCGACATCGTCGCCGAACGGGTCGGGCTCAAGCTAGATGGGCCAGGCGATGCAGCGAGTCCAACAGCCGCCGTCTAGCACTCCCGGATTCACCGGGAGCATCCTTGCCTTCGGCCAAGAGCTGCGCGACGAGGGAGTTGCAGTCGGGACCTCAGAGCTGCTCGACGCTTATGCCGCCCTAGAAGAAGTGCCTTGGACGTCGCGAAATGACGTCCGCGAGGCGCTCTCGGCGACGCTCGCTAAGTCGCCCGAAGATCGCCGCGTCTTTGAGCTCGTCTTCGACCGATTCTTCTTCCGGGCCCCCGAGGCCCAAGCGGTGCGGCTCGAGGTCCGAGAAGGCGATGGCAGCGTGCGTCAGGGCGAGGCCGGGCAGGTCGATATTGAATCCTTGATAGCCCAGATTGCCGCCGCCCTACGCGACGGAGACGAGAGCGCGATGCGCGACTTGGCCCGCTTAGCTATTGCTGCATTTAGCCGTCAAGGCCAAGGCTCTGGGGTGATCGGGGTTGACGTCCAACGGATCCGACGTGCACTGGGCCTACGGGTAGAGCCACAGCCTGACCTCGCGCCCGATGATCCGCGTGCCGCTGGACTGCCGCGAGACGCGATTAGACGGTTCGAAGAGATCCTGCGGCGCGAACTCGACCGCGCCTTAATCGAGCGCACAAAACGCCTCCCTCCCTCTCGACCCCTCAACGAGCTCGACAGAGCCCTGCCAAGCGGACAGCTCCAAGATCTCGCCGCCGTTCATAGAATTGTGATCGGCCTCAAGCGTCGCCTTGCGACCCAAGGCCAAGAGCAACGTGGATCCAAACGCCACGCCCACGTAGATGTCCGCCGCACGATGCGGGCCTCGCTACAGACAGGCGGCGTGCCCGTCGATCTGCGCTACCGCCCCAAGCGGCCACGTCGACCTGAGATCTATGTGCTCTGCGACGTTTCGACTAGCGTCACCTCAGCGTCGCTGTTCTTTTTATCGGTCCTCCACGCCCTCCATGACTCCTTCCGCAAGCTGCGTTCATTTGTCTTCATTGAGAGGATCTCTGAGGTAACCGAGATCTTCGAACGCGAACGCGACTTCAAGGCCATTCATGAGGCGATCGGACGCGATGCTGGGGTCGCTGATGTCTCTGGCTACACCGACTATGGGCGCGTCTGGGAAGAGTTCCTCGTCGAGGTCAAAGACGATCTACATCCACGCGCCACCGTGATCGTGCTTGGTGATGCTCGCACCAACGGGCGTGATCCTCGGGCTGAGATCTTCGGTGCGATCGCAGCTCGTGCTGGCCGTACGTTCTGGCTAAACCCTGAGCCCAAGCTCTACTGGAACTACGGCGACTCCGTGATCTCGGCATACGAAGATCACTGTGAGGCCTTCGAGTGTTGGACTGTGCGTCAACTCGAAGAGTTCGTCAAGGCGCTAATTCAGCCGATTACCCCTGGCTAGGGCCCGTAGAACCGACCCTAGTGCTAGCCTGAGCGCGCAGAAGGTATTAGGGGGGCTGGCGGGCAGGCCGGCTGAGATAGCGTCCACGGGAATCCTCCCCGGCGCTGACCCTTCGAACCTGTGGGGTAATGCCCGCGAAGGGAAACCTATGACGGCCAAAACAGTTGCCAAGCCACCTCACAGAGAAGTAAACGGCTCCGCCGAAATCAGCCTTCACGACGTCGCACGATCCTACGCCGGTCGCAACGGTCAGGTCCAAGCACTCGACGGCCTCTCTCTCCACGTTGGCGCCGGAGAGGTTGTTGCTGTTGTCGGGCCTAGTGGGTGCGGGAAGTCAACCCTCTTAGAGCTCGTCTGCGGCCTGCAATCGCCCGACCGCGGAACAGTAAGCGCGGGGCCTGCGGTACTTATGCCCCAGCGCGACCTGCTGTTGCCGTGGGCCTGTGCCTTAGACAACGCGGCGCTGCCGCTGCGGATCGCTGGCATGGGCCGTGACCAAGCGCGCGATCAGGCTCGTCCTCTCTTTGAGGCCTTGGGGCTCGAAGGCTTCGAGCGCTCCCGACCCGACGAGCTCTCTGGCGGAATGCGCCAGCGCGTGGCCTTCGTCCGTACCTTGATGTCAGGCAAGCCGATCCTTGCCCTAGACGAGCCCTTCGCGGGACTAGACGCGCTTACCCGCCAAGATGCCCAAGCGTGGCTGGTAGACGCCCTCACTGCACAGCCAAGGACCGTATTGCTAGTCACCCACGACGTTGAGGAAGCGGTAGTTCTGGCCGACCGTGTCGTGGTCCTCTCTCCTCGGCCGGGCCACCAGATAGCAGCCCTGCCGATCGCACTCCAAAGGCCACGCAAACGTACCGACCCAGCACTCGTAGCACTGAGGGAAGAGGCATTGATCGCCCTCGGAGTCGATCGCTGATGCGCGCGTTTCTACTCGCGTTGGTGCTTTTAGCGGCTTGGCAGGCATACGCCAAACTCGGCGGTATCGACGACTTCCTACTGCCAGCCCCGACCGAGATCGCCACGGCGATGTTCGACGATGCGGGGCTGCTCTGGAGCGACTTCCAGGTCACGGCGGCAGAGGTACTGCTCGGCATTTTGGTAGCCATCTTCTTGGGCGTCGCCTGTGCGCTGTCGATTCATCTCTCCCAAACATTGCGCCAGACTGTCTACCCGTTGCTAATCGCCTCTCAGACGATTCCGATTGTGATCATCGCCCCCCTCCTCGTGGCGTGGCTGGGGTATGACCTTGCCCCTAAACTTGCAATCATCGCTCTAGTCTGCTTCTTCCCCGTCACCGTCACCGCGCTCGACGGACTGCGATCAGTCGATCCGGAAGTGCGCAAGTTAATGCGTACACTCGATGCCTCGCGGCTCGAAGTTCTGCGGCGGGTCGAGCTGCCGTGGGCGCTCCCGGCAATCTTTAGCGGAGCGCGCATCGCCGTGACCGTAGCCGTCATCGCTGCAGTTCTCGCAGAACAGGCAGGCTCTAGTCGGGGGCTTGGGCACCTCATACTCCAAGCAATCCCACAGTTTGAAACCGCGCGCGCGTACGCCGCCGTAGTCATACTGGCAGCGTTCGCAGTAGTCCTATTTAGCCTCCTGACAGCCGCAGAGCGCCTAGCGCTCCCCTGGGCCCATCGATCACAAGTAGAAGGAGAACGTTCGTGAAGAAGTCAACCGCACTGCTAGCCGCAACCTTAATCCTGGCGACGCTTCTTGCGGCAGTCGGCTGCGGTGGCAAGCAGGATTCAACGTCACCTCCACCGCTGGAGAAGCTCGATCTCGTCCTAGACTTCTTCCCCAACGCTGACCACGTGGGGATCTACGCGGCGATAGCAAACGGAGAATTTGCCAAAGTCGGACTCGATGTTACGCCGCGCGCGCCGTCGGACCCAGCAGCGCCACTGAAGCTACTCGCGGCCGGCCAGGCTGACCTCGCAATATCCTATGAACCCGAACTACTTCTGGCTCGCGATAAAGGCCTGCGGTTGGTCTCGGTTGGCGCGATCGTCCAGAAGCCGCTGACCTCAATAATCGCGCTCGGATCGGCAAAGATTGGCTCGGCAAAAGACCTGACTGGCAAGACCGTGGGCACAGCAGGGATTCCCTACCAAACTGCCTATCTCAAGACGATCATGGAGCAAGCCGGAAGCGATGCAGCCTCAGTGCGAGAGATCAACGTCGGCTTCAACCTCGTACCCGCGCTGCTCTCGCGCAAGGTTGCCGCCACGCTCGGTGGATTCTGGAACTACGAAGGCGTCCAGCTCCAGTTAGCCAAACGTAACCCGACGATCATTCCCGTAGATCAAGCTGGCGTTCCTACCTACCAAGAGCTAATAGTCGTCGCCCGCCAAGACGACCTTCTCAAGAAGGGTGGCGCCAAAATCAGGCGCTTCATGAGGGCATTAGCGATCGGCTACGGCTCCGCGCGTACAGATCCGTTAAAGGCCACCCAACAGCTCGTCAAAGCCAACCCAGACCTTGAGTTCAAGCTCCAGTTGGCCAGCGTGCGGGCGACCTTGCCGGTCTTCTTCCCAGCCAATTCCAAGCAGCCATTCGGATGGCAGGATGGATCTCAGTGGGCCCGCTACGGTGCTTGGATGTTTAGCAACGGCCTCGTTAATCGCCCGCCTGATGCGGGCTCTGCTTCAACGAATGAGTTTCTTCCAGGGGAAGGCCTCTAAAGGCGATGCGGCGGCTGCTACTTGCGGTCGATCAGGTGCACGTCGACTAGGAAGGATTTCGAGGCAACTACCTGAACGGCATCGGTGGCCTTCTTGGAGCGTCGTCTTTTGCCAGAAGAGAGCTGGCGCGCGCTGCTCACGCGGCGTAGTACGACGACCGTGGCAGCACCCGCGACGAAGGTTGTCGCGGCAAGCGCGGCCGCCTGAACGGCTGGTGATGCTCCAAACCTTGGCGCTATCGCACGGCTCGTCGGCGCGGCAGGAACAAACTCCGACGACTCCTCTTGGGGCTGGCCGCCATCGTCAATCTCCTCGGCGCTGCCATTTAGGGTTGGTCCTGTCATCTGGCGAGGAGTCTACCCCTAGCCGGCGGGGGCAGGTGGAAATGGCGGCGGATGTGGATGAGTGCTAGGCAGATCCACCCCGTAGAGGCGGTAGCGGCGGACAATCTTGCCTCCCATCGCCTCCATCCCTCGATTCATCGACCGGTTTGTCTCAAGTATCCAACCCATCTCACCACCGCTTTGCGGCGTGCGAGCAGCGGCTTCAAAGTGCATCTCATAGAAGCGAGCTGCAACCCCGGTGTGCTGATACTCGGGCTTGACGCCAAGTGCGAAGACGCGGATTCGATCGATCTTCTTTCGCCACCTGAGGAACTTAATCCAACCGAACGGCAGGATTCGCCCCTTCATGTGGATGAGGGCTTGGTTGAAGTCTGGGACGGTTAGCGCCGCGCCAACAACCTCGCCATCCCTACCCTCGGCGATATAGGCCCAGTTCTCGTCGAGAAACGGCTTGAGCTCCTTGGCGTACTGACGGATCTCTGCCGCTGTTAGCGGAACGAACCCCCAATTCTTCTCCCAGGCGGCGTTATAGACCTCCAGAAAACGGCCAATTTCATTCTCGAGATCAGACTTGCGCATCGGCCGACAGGTGATGCCGTATTTGCTCTGGGACTCACTCGCCAGCCGCCAAATTATCGGCCTGACCTTCTCACGGTCACCGATGTAGAGCTCCCACATCAAGAGGTCCATGGCCTTATCTAGGCCCGCGCCTTCGATCAGTCGCGGATAGTAGAGGTGCGACCAGGGGGTCAGGATGATCGGGGTCCGCTCGTGGCCTTCAATCAAGACTCCACACTCATCGTTAGTTGTGAAGTCCATGGGGCCGACCATGCGATCACGGCCGCGCTCGGTTAGCCACGCCTGAGCCGTGCCGAGTAGGGCGGCAGCTGCCTCTTGATCGTCTTCGCATTCGAAAAATCCGAACATCCCCCAGTCGTTGGACTGGAACTCGTTGAAGTTGCGATCGACCTGTGCGCTGATGCGGCCCACGACTCGCCCTTCACGTCTGGCGAGGAAGTACTCGGCCTCAGCGTGCTCGAAGAATGGGTTGTGTGAGCGATCTAAGCGCCGCTTTAGATCTAGGGTCAGCGGCGCCACCCAGTTAACCTCGTTACGATAGAGACGGTGCGGCAGCTTGATAAACGCGTTGAGGTCGCGCCTCCCGACGACCGGCCGAATCTCTAGAGTCATATTTCAGCACCTTATATGCAGACTACAGTCGACGTATTCGCCAAGACCCGCGGCCATGAGCGCGCCGAGCAGCTTCGTGCTGCGCGCGATGCTGACCTGCTGCCCTACTTCCGCAAGCTTGAGTCGCCGTCGGCTCCGGTGGTCGATATGGAAGGGGCCAAGCGGATCATGCTCGGCTCCAACAACTACCTTGGACTGACCGGCGACCCACGCGTCAAGCAGGCCGCACACGACGCCTTGGACCGTTTTGGGACCGGCCTCACAGGGTCGCGCCTGCTCAACGGAACCATCGACCTGCACCTTGAGCTAGAGCACGAGCTGGCGGCCTTCATGGGCACAGAAGAGGCCCTCGTATTTACCACGGGCCACCAAGCCAACCTCGGCTGCCTCGGCGCACTGCTAGAGCCCGGTGACACAGTTGTAATCGACTCGGGTGACCACGCATCCATTCTTGATGGCGTGATTCTCTCGCGTGCAAAGATGCGGGCCTTCCGCCACAATCGCATCGACAAGCTAGAGCGCGCGCTCGAGCGTGCGGCTGGCGACGGCGGTGGCATCTTGGTGGTTGTTGATGGCGTCTTCTCGATGGAAGGCGACGTAGCCCCGCTGCCCGAGATCGTAACCCTCTGTCAGCGCTTTGGCGCGCGACTTATGGTCGACGAAGCCCACGGCGTCGGCGTGCTTGGCGCACGCGGAGCCGGTGCGAGTGAGCTACTCGGCGTCGAAGATCGTGTCGACCTACGAGGGGGCACCTTCTCTAAGTCGCTGGCATCCTGCGGAGGCTTCATCGCCGGCCCCTCAGATGTAATTGATTACATGAGGGTCTCGGCTCGATCCTTCCTGTTCACGGCCGCGGGCGTCCCAGCCGCTGTCGGTGCCGCACTCGCCGCGCTGCGGATCATGGCATCCGACGAGGGACCTCAGCTGTTTGAGCAGCTGCTGGCCAACGCCGCCTATCTTCACGCGGGACTTCACGACCTAGGCTTCCACGTGGTCCCGCCAACTCGACTCGCCGATGGCACCGAGATCGTCACCCCGATCGTTCCTGTCCTCGTCGGAGACGACTGGAAGGCGGCGCTGTTGTGGCGCTCTCTCTATGACCGCGGCGTATACATCAACGTTGCCATTCATCCAGCGGTTCAGCCCAACGGAGCACTGCTCCGTACCAGCGTGATGGCGACCCACGATCGCGACGTCTTAGACCGCGCTATAGATATCTTCGGCTCAGTCAAGCGTGACTTTGAGGCCGAGCACGGACCGCTTCCGTCGGCCTAGATTAACTCCGTCTCGACTACGAAAATATCGCTAACAGCGGGCGATCTGACTCGACCCCCGTTGACGCCCTACCACCCGCTGCATAGTATCGAGCTACGTTGTAGTTCCGAGGGTCTTTCCGGGTATGTAGTACTCCAAAGATGGGCTGAGTGTTGACTTAGGCATTGGCTGAAGTCATCGGGGAAGGCTCGTCTGAGAGCGTACGCGAGTGCGTCCTAGGGACGTTAATCCACACTACTAAATGAGAATTTTGAGAGCGATTCGCAGTGATCGTTCAGGAGGAGATATGACTTCAATGCCCGCAACCGACCTCGCACAGCAGCCACAGGCCCAGCACATGCGTGCGCTTGACCTGGCCAACAGGGTCCGCCTTGCACGGGCTCAGCTCAAGCGTCAGGTCTGCGACTCAGAGATCACAGCGGCTGAGGTCATCATCGACTGTCCCTGGGAGGCGGAAAGCATGTCTATCTCAGACCTACTGCTCAGCCAGCGCCGTTGGGGGACGACGCGCTGCCGTAAGTTCCTAGCCTCTATCCCGATGACTGAGACAAAGACTTTAGGATCGATGACCGATCGCCAGCGCCAGACACTCGCGGCAATGCTGACCGCAGGAGGGTCCGCCGTAGAACGTCCTAGGCAGGCGACGTCTCTGGCTTACGCCGCTGCCCAGAGCGCACAGGCCTAAGCCCTTCCTACCCCTAGGCGCGAAGGATGCTCTTACGAGGGCGCGAACCCAGGCCCACGTGTAGCGAGCTCGACGATGTGGCCGTCTGGATCACGAATATAGATCGAGCTGAACTGGCCGCGATCGTGCACCTCTGTGCACTGGACTCCATGCTCTCGCAGGTAGTCGCGCCAGGCCGCTTGCTCGTCGGCTGAATCGACCGTAAAGGCGATATGGTGGGTTGACCCCACTCCGACAACACCAGCTGGCAGGGTCGAGTACTCGAGGAATGAGATCAACGTTCCTGGCGAGCCATCCGCGTCGCCGAACCAGAAGTGACGTGATCCAGGGTCATCGTCATTGTTGCCTTGTTGCACAAGGGCCAGGCCTAGGAGGTCGCGATAAAAAGCTGTAGTGGCAGCAAGGCTGCTGCAGATCAACGTGACGTGGTGCAGGCCGCGAAGCGACATCCGCTCTGGCTCGGACGGATTGATGTTCAGATCATCGCCTGGGTCATCGTTGATGCTCACTAGGCGAGGATAGCGGGAGTGCCTAGGTTCACCGGAATCCGCTGCCACCAGAACGCCGCTTAAAGATCTCGCGCAGTGCGAAGAACGCTGTGGCGAATACAGCCGCAGCGATGGGGAGCATCAGCAGGCTTGAGACTCCGGCAAAGAAGAGGACCGCCAACGTAAGCACCGCGATGCCTCCGGCGATTACCGTGCTGTGAGATCGAAAGCCAGCCATATGCTCTCGCAGCGAAAGCTCTAGTCCGGCCAGTGATCCTAGGACGGCAGCGCAGGCAATCAGGATCTTCCCCTCGCGCCCGCCGGTCAGCAGTCCTGTGACACCAAGCAGCAGGGCGAATAGGACGCTTACCTCGGCAAGCGGAAACGAGCCCCAAGGAGCCGGTGGGGGCTCTCCGTAGCGCGATCGTCGAGTCGGCCGCAGGGTCTTTGGTGGCCGCTTGGCCGAGCGCCCACCGTCCTTACCGGTAGTCGCCGCAGGCGCGGCTGGCTGACTCCTAGCTGGCGCGCTGCTGCGGTTGCGGCTACGGCGTCCCATTGTGGAGTCCTAACCAGACGCGGCACTCGTCATCAAGCGAGCGCTCTTGGAAGTTGGGCAGGTACCGTTGTGTCCCGGGCGTTTTGAAAAAGCACTCGCGCCAACTCAAGCGGCGAGTCTAGCAATCGACGCCATGCCATCTCTGCCCTGCGCTGCCGCGGCCAGTAGCGTTCGCCAGCCGTTAGTAAAATCATCTTGGAGAGGAGCCCGACGCCCGCTCTAAAGCATCTATCTGCGCGGTCAACTCGCGCTCGCCAAGCAGCCCGACCGTTGTCTTACTCACGAGACGGCCTGGCTTAGAGAACGTCACCGTCGGGCAGACCCCAACCCCGTATAGGTTTGCCACCTGTCCATCTCGGTCGTAGCCAACGGCAAACCCCCAGTGATGGTCTCGGATTAAACGGCGAAGCTCCTCCCGGTTGCCCTTGACTGAGACAGCCGCGAAGCGGACGTTGGGATAGCTGGGCCTGACTTTCTCGATTAGATCTAGCTGCTGTTTGCAGACCCGCCCAGAGCGGTCAAAGAGAAACACCAAAACGACGGGATGGCCTTCGGCGAGTTCACAGATGTTGAGAATCTGCGGACCACGAACGCTACAGGCCGGTCGCTTACCAGCCGCTCCCTGGTCTGACCTTGTCGCCACATTGGCGTCGCCGTCTAACCGCGACAGCCCAAGCGGAATGGCAAACGCGGGCATCTGGTCACCTGCCACCAGGCCGGTCGCCCCGGGTCCTGTGGTGGAAAGCGTGTTAATCGCAATATAGGCCAGTGCGATCACACCGAGCGCCCCTACCAGCCACCCATAGCGCCGGCTTGGCCCACGGTCGGTCGGCGCTTGCTCGTGCTCGGCGCTCATCTGGCGCTTTGATCTCGCAGCCGTGGTCTAAGCGATCTGGGCCTTCCCTTGGGCCTCTTATCGCTGGCAGTGGCGAGCAAACCTCGGCGTTCGGCCAACAAGAGCACCGCTGGCAGCACGAGCATCACGCCGATTAGGGTCACTACGAGGTCGATCACCGTGACGGCTCCGAAGTCTCGCAGCATGCGGATATCAGAGAGCATTAGGACGGCAAACCCTGCAATCGCGGTAACGCCTGATGCTAGGACGGCCAGTCCAGTTGATTGGTAAGTCCGAGCGAGGGCGAGCTCCGGCCCATGGCCATCAGACCGCTCCTGCTGATAACGAGCCACTAAGAGCACGCTGAACTCGGTTGCAATCGCGATCACCAGCGCCCCAAGGGTCACTGACATTGGATTGAGCGGAATGCGGCTTATAAAGATCACCAGTGCAGACCATCCCGTGGCAGCGACAATCGGTACCAACGGCACCAACGCTCGCCCAGGGCGGCGGTAAACGATTAAGAGGACC
>Ga0194035_1000563_pt1 | contig 20981 bp, 32 predicted proteins | sample JunL2320m_MetaG_FD_148680 | JGI IMG/M metagenome (GOLD analysis project Ga0194035, IMG submission 148680) | Anoxic zone freshwater microbial communities from boreal shield lake in IISD Experimental Lakes Area, Ontario, Canada - Jun2016-L239-20m | ecosystem: Environmental > Aquatic > Freshwater >...
GGTGCTGTTGATATTGAGTTTCGTTGGGACACCCCGATTGTAGGGACATCATTTCCGGCCATTGGTTTTGTTTGCAGTGATCTTGGTGGAGGTGTAGCGCCTGTCAGTTTGAGTGCAACAGGTTTGACTTGGATTTGGTCGGTCCAAGTCCCGAACGGGATCTACGAACTTGACCTAACCGGCGGCGCTGATTCTCCACCGTGGTTCGACCCTGATGTTCCTGACTCCGCAGACTTCTACGGTCTATTCGTCGAAGAAATAACCGGGTTTGATGCTGTTGTGAACCGTGATATTACGGCTGCTTCGATCTTTGGCGGGAGTTTGGGGCCACTGAAGTTAGGGCCACGAAGCCTAACCGTCACGGGTTACCTGTTTGCAAAGACTTGTTGTGGTTCGGAGTACGGGCTGCATTGGTTGAACGAGGCGCTCATTGGTTCGACCGGATGCGTTGATTGCGCAATAGGCGACTTCTTCATGCTGAAGTGTTGCCCACCGGCAGAGGCAGACCCACTTGACTACGGGCGTGTCCTGCACCGCACAGGGCTAGTCGACGGCCCAAAGGTCGTTGACAAGTTCGGCACCTGCTGCGATCAGTGCGGCTACACAACACTCAAGGTTCAGTTCACGATTGCATCCGAGTTGCCGTACCTGTACTCCGATTTGACTTTCCCGATATTCGAGGAGCCGTTTGGTGCTACAGAATATGAGCGCTGCTTCTTTGATTGCACGGACTGCCCGCCCGTTGTACCCATTTCGTTCATCCCCGACTGTGGTCCTGCCAGGATTGTGCCGCCGCTCCCGTTCATTCCTGATGCTGATTGCTTCTGTGAACCGTGGGTGACAAAACAGATATGTACGTCATATAAGAATCCTTCTGATTGGAACTCTGCGACTTCGTTTATACAGATTTTTGCGGGCGCTACCGATCTGCGAAACCTAAAAATTTCGGCTTACGAGAATCCGCGCGCTGATCTTGGTGAACCTTGCCCGTGTGGGATTATTACCGATGATCCTGTTTGGAAATGTGTCAACCCGTGCCAAGAGCTAACCATCCCTCAACTTCCATCGGGTTCGACGCTCACGATTGATTCCCGCACGCGAATCGTTTCACTGAAACTCGCAGGCGGCGGCTATGTCTCCGGTCAAGGTATTGTCGGCTCCGCAGGGTATGCCGGGTTTCAGTGGTTTGATCTGCCGCAATGCTCAACGCTGTGTTTCATCATCTCGGTTGACTCGCGTGTGTCTGACAGTGCGTGGGTAACGATTGGCGCGGCAGGCAAGTTCCTCGCATCGGGCGGTTGATCTCATGCCCGTCACGGTTCACCCGCTTGGCTTTGATTGGCAATCAACGATCTCATCTGAACGCAACACTGTTGCGTGCTGCGGGCTAAACAACCCTGCAAATTGGGGCGCAGCAACCTCTAGCGAGTCCTATCTCGCGCTTGGCAACTATGAGGATATGCCGACGCTGTTCACAGAGAACGGTGCATTTAATGATCCGGCACTTTCCGATCCTGCAACGTATGGCGATTTCACTTTTATATATCGAACGCGTTGGGCAATCCTCACGGGGATGCCTCTGACGTTGCCTGCTAACACGTTGAGTGTTGAATTTCGTTTGAGAGCAGAAGTTGGTTCTGAGACTTCAGGTTCAGAACCGTTTCGCAATGAGCAAAACTTTTTTGTGATTCGTTCCGATGCAATACACAACGACAGCCTTGCAGATGACTTTGCTGCGTCAGCCATTTTCGTCTTTGCCGCAAATTGGGATTCAGCGGCCTTAGACCAATCGGTCACCTATAGGGAGCCTGTTTCCCCTGAAGCAGGTTGGATTCCAGTGTACGGAGCGGGAGCCGAAACGCTATCCAATCCATATTTGTTTGACAAAACTTGGCCGATGAATTTTGCTGAGATGGTTTACCCCGGTGTTCCTCTCACAACAACCGATCCGTTTCCTGCGTGGGGCGCGCCGCTCTGGTTCTCGTGGGAAGCAACTATGGGTTTCACGAGTGACACCCCGATTCCTATTTGGCAAGCAAGCTACTCAGTAGCAAACCTCAGACTTGATCTAATCGTCACAACCGATGAGCCGGTCTTCAACTCTGTTCTCACCCCAACCTGCCTCCCCGGTGCCGTCCTCGGCGTAGGCGACGACATCCAAGTCCTGTTGCTTACTCGTGGCGGTGGAAAAGTGATCGCTGAACTCAACCCCACTTCAGGTTCCTTCACTCGTGATGTTGACGCGACTTCGACGCTTGAGATGACCGGCGTAACCTCCGGCCTGCTCGGAGAATCCTGCTGTGATAATTGGAACGAGGTGTACCCCTGGAACACCGAGATCATCGTTTACCGTGATGGGCGGGATGCGTGGTGCGGTCCGGTGACGGGCGTTCAATTTGAGTATGGGTCGGTGAAAGTAACTGCTGCGGATTTGACGGCGTGGTGGGATCGACGCGTGCTTCCTGCTGATCTGAACTTCGTAAATGTTGATATTGCAACGATCTTCGAGACCGTCGCTAACGCTGCAATGTCTACTGATCCTGTTGCCAACTTCAATATTGCGACTACATTGACCGGGGTTCTCGGCACAAGAAGTTATATGCAATCAGATTACAAGTATGCGAATGACTTGTTGAACGAGCTTGCTAAGACGGGTATTGACTACTCGGCATATGGGCGGACGATTCTTTGCGGCGGCGAGCAGGTTCCTGCCGACCCATACGTCGTGCTGACTGACGAGTTTTGGGTTCAGCCCCCTACAGTCAGCGCTAGGGGCAACGATCAAGCCACACAGGTGATCGTTCTAGGGAAAGGCGTTACAGGTGTCGCGACTGCTAGCACGGCTTATACGGACTTCTACGGACTTCTCGTGCGAACCTTCAGCGAGAACGAGATCGAAGATGCTGCGTCTGCACAGTCGGCGGCAAACACACGACTCGCGTTGCTGCAAGATCAGCTTTACATTGAAGCGGGGACGGGCGGCGGGCTTAAGTCAACAGCGCCGATCACGTTGCCGGAGCTAATACCGGGAATCAGAATAAGAGTTGACAGCTCCGCTTCATGCCGCCAGGTCGTAGCGGACTTCAGATTGAAGTCTGTCAAAGTCGGCTTCGATGGTAGCGTTTCAATCGACTTACAACCTCTTGGAACGGTTGGCACCTAATGTCTTTTCGTGATGACGAACGCAATCTTGGTCACCATATAGAAAGGCTAGAGGCGCGTGTTCGGGCGCTCGAACAGCCCGGAGCGTTGCCGCCTGATCGTGGTTGGATTCTCGCTCAGGTCGGCACAGACCTCAAATATCTGTACGTTCCGACCGGCGTGTACGGACCGATTATTGGTAGTCAGTAGGTTAGGATTCTGTTATGGCACGTTGTGGTTGTTCTTCTGAGTGTGTATGCAGTGTTGTTGGTGGTGACTGCATCATTGTGTCAGGGTCAGGTTCACCTTCCTCCCCATACACTGCGGATGTAGTCGTTAATCCTGCAAGCGTGAACATGCTTGAATGCGGTGAACTTGGTTTGTTGGTTGAGTTGCAAACTGCGGACACGACCTGTATTGAATTGTCGGGGACGGGCGTACTTGGCCTTCCGCTTTTCGCAACCCCGATTGTTGACGGCGTTGTGAATGGCAACATTTTGTCTTGCGGGGCTGACGGTCTTGTCGCTGGCGGTCAACCGTTCTACGACTTTGTGGAAGCGCTTTCCGTCGCAGGCAATATCGCCGCTGTAAACGCTGCGGCTGTCACATATCTTGCGACGTTATGAGGAGTTTCTGAATGGCTCACTGTGGTGTACCAACAGCGGCGTGGCCGTTTGCGTGTGGTGATGTTGACCTCAATAACGGTTTGCATTGGGATGACGCGACAAACAAGTTTTGGGTCGAACCGGGTATCTCTACGACTGTGCCTGCTCTTGCGTGGCCTTACGCTGCGAGTATTGACGCTGCTTCCCCGACGGGGAACGGCCTGCATTGGGACGCTGCGCTTTGCAAGCCGTGGGTTCAGCCGGAGTCCAACACAAACCATTCTGTCGCGACTGTCCTTGGGACATTCTCTAACGCCGCAGGCTATCTACAGGATTACACAGGGCCATATGGAACAACTAAGGCAATCTATTGGTCAGGCGCAAACACGACTCTTGGCCCACGCGTGTTCTTCGATGTTGTTCAAGTACTCAACTGCTTCATAACAATCTCAAACACTTCCTCGAAGAACAGGCGTGTTGTTGGCGATATGATCTTGCCTCAACTGATTCACAACATGAATCAACAACTAGTCCAGTGTTCTCTTATCGCGACGCAATGGTATGAGATTTATACAACAGCGGTTGGGCCTACGGGTGTGTGGAGTCAGTTTGGTTTCACACTTCAGAACTTCCCTGACTACGCATCTCCAAGTGTGTATACGATGATTCTTGGGCCGGGGCCGTATCCGTGGCTTGACCACGGTGACGGGTTGGGCGTAAACGGTTTTCCCGGTTGGGTCGCTGCATCGGCTGTTGCCGCTTACCTCAATACAGGCACAAGTGCTTCCTATAACAAGTCTGAACATATGGGAACAATGCCGTGGGATACGGGTGTGATAGCTCCCGGTCAGTCGATCCGCGTTGGCCTAATTATTCAGGGTGTTGCACCTTACGATCCGCTTTTTGAGCCTGCACCGGGGTTTCCTGATGTCCCGTACCTCTCGGGTTATACACAACTCGCCACGCAACCCAAGATCATAGGGACTTTGATATGAGTAATGTCAGCGAACAGGTACCAGAATCAGCCACTTGGCCTCCGCTTCCTGAAACGATTCCCGAGGTTGTGACTTTCTTTGAAGGTCAAATCTTGAATTGGGTGAACAACGCTGTTCAACCAAAGGGTCAAACGACGGATGCTGCCGCAAGCCTTGAATTTATGGTGAACAATCCTTCTTCTGAGTTGTTGCCATCGGCAGAATACTTGGCTCAACGAGCGGCGCTAGAAGCACTCGGCTTGGACCCTGACATCCTCGCCCCGATCACCCCCGCAAATATCATGGTCGGGGTGTACTTGAATTGGCTTACATATTCCGAACAGTCTGCACAAGCTTGGATTCTTGGTGTCGGCTGGTCCCAAGCTGACTGCGACACGATCTGCGCGCAACTCGTTTTCATCGACCCCGCTGCGGTAGCATATGTGGCTACGCTCACACCGGGCGTGCAGACGATCAACGGCAACCTCGTCAACATCATCCTCTAAGGAGTCCGTAATGGGCGAATACAAAGCACTGTTCAGTCTTCCCAAGCATCCGTTCGGCACGGTACAGAACCTTGATGACAACGATCCTGTCGTGATGCAGCGCGTGAAGTCAGGAATGCTTGTTCCCGTACTTAAGCCAGGGTCGGTCACACAAGTGTGGTCGGACAACCCTCAAGTCGACGTTGAGCCTTTAGAAAGCAAGCCTAAGCCTAAGAAGCGGGCGGCGCGTAAGGAGCCTGAAGTAGAGGTTGAGGCTGATGAACCAAACCCTCAAGTCGAGGTTGAGGGTTCAGCGACCCCAGTCGGCGACTCGCAGCCCGACACGGTGACGGTTGAAGCTCCCTCGTCGGTGATGACTTCTTGGAACCTGTCTGACTGATGGCCTGTTCATGCAACCAAGGCAAGGCCGCTACTGAAGCGAACCCGTCGATCCTTGGTGATGATGTTGGTGCGACGCAGCATGTGAGGGCCACTGTTTCGGTGCTAGGCGCTCGGGCGGGGGAACTTACTTGGGTGCGGGGTTCGCACGTTCCCGGCATGATACAAGCGGGCTGGTTGCAGCCTGTTTAACCTTCGGCGTTGATCTGAGCGGTGGCTGTTGAAAAGTCATCAGACGCAGCGTAAACATAATCGGCGGCACCGGAGTAATCCCCTGCTATGCACGCAGCCGCACCATCAAGCAGGTTCTGAAACGCGTCAATCATTGGCGGAAGCGGTGCATCTCCGTAAAGTGCAAGAGCGGAAGATGCTGAGTCTCGCAAATTTTCGCACGCTGACTCAACGGCACTCGGGTTTCCCGTATTTGCTGAAGCGGTAACGGCGCTCATATCGGCTTGAACACCGCGTAGGTCACCCATGAGGGACGGGTTGTTAGCAAAGTATTCCTTCATTGTTTGCAATGCGGGCGAGTCGCTTGTACTGCTGTCTTGGCTAGCGATGGTGTCTTCACTTGCGATTGTGGAACCGCATCCGGTTGCTGCGATCAGAACAGCAACAACTAAAACCATTTTCTTATTCACTATCTTCTCCCTTGTTGAGTGTCTACAGGATGCCACATGATGTGGACTTGAAAGATCAGGAGGTGGCCGGGCGTGGGGTGCGTGTTAGCTTCTGCGTTGTCCTGCGAAAGCCCGAGGGTCGTGACGCTGTGGACGGTGCGTCGCTGCGAGGAACCGCTACTGCCCTGCAAAGAGGGAGGCCCGGCCACCACCTGATCGTTCAGTTGTAAGGATGCCCCGGCATCACCGGGAGAGGAAAAGGGAAGGGTGTGGTGATGCCGAGGACTAGCCAACCGCTCGGGTATGGGGAGCGGGGCGTTCTTTGATTATGTTACATCGCACGGTAGACGACAACGCTTGTCAGGTAACCCCTCGGATACCCTTAGCAACCGACATCAAAGCCGTAGCCCTTGTCTGAATTGCACGGATGTGCCGGTCAATAGATTTCTCACGCGCCTCAAAAATCTTGTATAGGCGGTAGAGGTCGTCGCCTATCGCCGAGTCGGGATCTGAAGGATCGACCCTGGAGCGTTTCGCTCTAGCCTCACGGATGTCCGCCGCTTCTTTGTCGCCCCGGTCAGCGATAGCGACTAGCACGCGATCCCGGTGGCGTTTCCAATCTGCTTCAGCTTCAGCGGCCTGCTCTGCTGCGTTGTAATGCTGCTCAACTAGGTCGGCTAACTCGTCATCGACTCGCATGATGCGTCGCTCAACCTCGCCTAGCGACGGAAGCTCGGGAAGCATCTGCCCGCCGTTGTCTCTTGTTCGCCCGGTTCGTGCGCGTTGGTCAACGTGTCTAGCGGGTCGGGCTGTTCTCGGGTCGTAGTGGTCTGACATGCGACCATTCTACGATTCGGGTTGGACGCTTTCGGTGGCCTCAGTAGTCAAGTCTCCTGCTTGTACCGGCCCGCAAGCGCGTGTTGCTGCGCGTGAGTCGCCCTTGAGGAACACAAGGACATTCTGATGCGACTTGCCCAACTTGCGGGATACATCAAACTGTTTGCCGACACGCAGGATCAGAGATGCCAGGTTTGTTACAAGGATGGCCTCGTTATACAAGGTAAGTCCTGCGTCTTGAAAAGCGCTGATCGTGTCGGAAACAAAGTTGCGGTAGTTGCCGTCGGGTCCACGGAAGTCCCCGACGACGATAACAGCGAACCGATCATCCTTCAGCATCTTTGTTGACCTATCAACTATCTGCCGGAATGACTCAATAAAAGTTGAGTAATCCATAGTTGAAAGATCGCGTGGATCATCTGAATACACTTCAAGATCACCGTAAGGCGGACACGAAAACCACAAATCTGCTTCCAACCCCGGACACAAAGCCTGCGCGTCGGCACCGTCGCCAGCGACCCAGACCGGAGTCGGCGACGGCGCTAAAATTACCGACGGTCGAATAGCGCTGACCCATAACAAATCGCCCGACTGCAACGTCGGGATGCACTTTGCCTCATACCACGGGTCCAACTGCACCCCACGGAACACTGTGACCGCTGCCTCATCATGGTAATCAGACGGGTGATCCACAATTGTCACCATGTCACGCCATCCGGGTGGTGCGTGCCTCTCAAGGCGTTCTAAGGGGGGGTGGCCGACACAGACACCAACTACCGGGATATTCCTCCCCGCTTCAACTAGACCCCATAGGATGCCCGCTAGGGTCATTCCTGAGCCGACACTGTTCACAATACGCTCAACGCCTTCAGGGATGTTCGCAACCTGTGGTTTCGTGAACTGCACCGCTTCCGGCGCTTCCATCCCATACGGGATCTCAACCCAACCGGACTCCACCGCATCCTCACGCGCACGCGCAACGATCACCGTGTTGTACCCCGCCTGATGTTGGATCAAGTCGCAACCCGCTCCACGCGCAGCGACAAGCTCCGGTGTGAGGTCGCCCGACGGGACATGCGCCCGACATTTCACACCTAACGCTGCTGCAATCTGAGCCACAAAATTCACTTGAGGTGATTGCCGTGACCCCGCCGTGATAACCCCCACGCCCTGTTCACGCGCACGCTCAACAAGAAGCATACAAGTCCGCACTTTCGCGCCCCTCACCCCACCGAAAACGTAATGATCTTCACGTTTCAACCAGATGTCGCCATGAGTTTCGACAGGAGTGAGATCAGGCATGTGATCCGGCGGGACATCCGGCACGAAAGACAACCCGCCCGCACAAAGCGTGTCGCCTTGCAACCTGTTCGCTTCGACCTGTTCCGGTCGAACGTCAATCCCCGTGTACTCCCGACCCAACTTGGATGCAACAACACCCCGCACACTTCCACCGGCGAACGGGTCCAACACTTGACCGCCCGGCGGACAAAACCACCTGTAAACAAGCTCACATAAAACCGGGTCAAACAGCGAAGTCGAACCCGCACCGTATCCTTCACCTTGGATTTCGACTTCAGCCATGACGCACCATATCTACCGCCTGATGCCCGTGGCCTTGTGGCACAGCAACATTCCAGGTTAAAGGTTTACCGTCACGACCCAACTCGGATTCAATCCCAAGATCAGTCCAAGCCCGTTTGCGTTCCTGCCACCAACCCTCACGGCTGTTCAACACGCTCACCGGTAAACCAACAAACCTGTCGGCTAGTTTCACCGGCGCTTTACGCGACTCCGGGACCGGCAACTCCTCGCTCTCATCCGAACTCGGTAGAGTCTCGGCAAGCAACGCATCCAAATCTGCTGCCGTATATGATGCCGCAGATAACAATTCGGAATCCTCGGCCATGACATCAGAGATCATCGCAGCCAACATCTCGTCGTCATACCCGCCTAGTTCCGATGTCCGGTTATCAGCCAACGCGAACGCCTTAGCAGTTACGTCGTCATCCTGAACCCACACGACAGCAATCTCAGTCCACCCGAGGCGCTTCGCTGCCATGAACGTGTGGTTCCCCGCTATAACCTCACCTGTACCCTCACGAACAATAATTGGTTTGCGTTGACCGAACGTGTCAAGGGAACGCATCACCGCTTCCACATCACCCCGACGGGGGTTCCCCGTCATTGTCCGTATGGACTCAACAGGAACACACAAACCCTGTAACTGCTCAACAACATTCGACACCAAAACCTCCAAGATAAGCCCCAACAGTACCCCAAATAAATCCTTCAGATGTGGTAGAATCAACACAATGAGCAACTCGGGGCCACGGCAAAAATGGATCTCAAAATCGGCGCATCCGAAAGAAGCGATCCGCAAATTTTCCGGCGCTCAACCCCAAAAACTTGGTGACAGAAACGGGCGCGCAACACACCGCAACACACAAGACGGAACATGTGTTACCTGCAACACGCATGTCGAAGCAGAAACCGGATGGCTCCTCATCCTCCCGTTCAGAAACGGGCAAAACAAAAGCTCCTACGCAGTCATGTGCAAACCCTGCGCAACACCGACCCTGGAACCCGCAACCAAATGAACACCGATGACATCACCCAACTCCTCACACCTATCAACACCCTGATCCCGTTAGCGCACAACCCCCGGCGCGGCAACGTCAACGCAATCAAAGCAAGCCTCACAAAATTCGGGCAACTCAAACCGATAGTCGTAAACCAGAACGGCGAAATCCTCGCAGGGAACCACACCCACGCCGCCGCCGTCCAACTCGGCTGGACCGAAATAGCAGTCATTAGGGTCAACGCAACAACAGAAGAAGCACAAGCATTCGCGATAGCCGACAACCACACCTCGGATCTCTCCCGGTGGGACAACAAAGAACTCGCCGCGATGCTCAAAGACATCCAAGAAACCGACAAAGCCCTCCTCAAAGCAACAAGCTTCACCTCCGATGACATAGAAGCCCTACTACAAACAGAAGAAAAACCGCCCGGCTACCAACAACCCGAAAAAGACAACAGCATCACCGGCAAAGGAAACTGCCCCTCATGTCAACGACCCCTGTAGCCTCATACGATCACCCCGGCAGACCCACAAAGTTCAACCCCGAACGCTGCGAAAAAATAATCACCGCACTAAGAGGCGGCAACTACAGAGAAACAGCCTGCAAATACGCAGGCATCAGTAACCAAACACTACGAAACTGGCTGAAACAAGCCGAAAATCCCGACGCACCCCCCGAATACATGGAATTCTTATGCGCAGTAGAAAAAGCAGAAGCCGATGCTGAAGTCGCAGACATCGCTTTGATCCGACGTAGCGCGCAGGACGGGCAGTGGCAGGCGGCGGCCTGGATTCGGGAGCGTAAGAACCCTGAGCGTTGGGGGCGTAGGGATGCGTCGAAGATTGAGTTGACGGGTGCTGATGGTGGTCCGGTTGATATGCGGGTGACGTTGGGTGTTGATATGTCTGCGATTGAGAGTTTGGCGTTGAAGTTGGAGGGGCGGCGGCGGGCGATTGAGGCTGTTGCTGAGGAGCTTGGTTGAGGGTTTCCTATTTGGTTGGGGTCGGTTTTGGGGGTGTTTGGTCAGGGGTCGGAAGTCGAAACCCGTGTCGACACTGGGGAAAGTGCGGGTGGCTCACCGACGGGTAACCGGGTTTGTGGTTTCCTATTAGTTGTGGTGGCCGGTCCTAAGTGTTTCAGCCGGGATCGGTCACCGCTTGGTTATCGTGTCTTGTTTGCCCGGCGGGTGAGTGTTGCTTTGATGACACCCTGGCGCTTGTTGCGCTGACCGATGGCCTCGTTGTGGTTGGTGGTCCAGAACGAGTTGTAGACAACGCCTTCAGCGAACTGTGAGCGGTCTAGGACGATGAACCCTGCGCGGCCTGTGATGGGGTGGGAGTGGTTTTCGACGGTGACGCTTGTCGGGTGGTAGTGGGCTGTTGCAGTGTTCATGCTTGCTCGGCTTCTGCTCGCTCGGCTTCGCCTTCTTCTACTAGGACGAGGATGTGGTTGCATCGGGATGGACCGCCGCCGAACTCGGCTGTTCCAACGAATAGCTCAACGAGCTGATCGTCGGTCATGTTGTCATCTGCTGTGTTGTAATGCAGTCCTGCTAGGCAGGCCATGACCTCATAGTGGATGAGGGTGAATCCGGTGAAGCCGGGGTAGTCACAGTTGATGGTTGTCATTCTGCTTGCTAGTGGTTCATTCATGTAGACTACCCTACTACACGGGTGTGACATTATCAAACCAGAAACCAAGATTCTTTTCGACACCAGGGTCGTGCGACCCGACCCCAGTCGCCGACCGTGCGACCGCTAACTGATCTTGAGTTACCCGGCTCACAGTTCGTGATCTCCTTTGGTCCAGGGTCGGGTTCAGGCTCGGCGGGCTTCACGCATTTCGTGCAGCAGGGCAGAGGCACGCATCATTGTGTTGAGGTCATCTTGTGTGAAGTTGCTTTGGCCTGAGAATGCCATGCCGGTTAGTTCGGTTGCGGCGGCGGTGAGGGCGTTGGCTGTGAGCTGAAGTTCTTCATCAGTCAAGCGGGCTGAGGTTGAGGAGAACTCTGTGTTGTTGTGGGTGCCGGTAAGGTTCATGTCTTTATTGTAGCACGCCGGACTACAATATCAAGTCAATATCAAACAAATATGAGATTTCTTTTCGACCCCAAACCCGGTCGCCCGACCCCAGTCGTTGCGACTCCGGCGACCGCTGACCGGTCTTGCGAGTTGCCCCCGCTTACCCTGCGAGAATCTCGGCGTGAATCACGCACGCTTCAAGGTAAGCGGCTTCAAGCGTTGAGTACATGCCGTATGACTCTCCTGCTCCGCCAGGTCGGAAAATGGCGATCTGGTATCCGCTCGGTCGGGGAAGGATCAGGATGCGTTCGCCGTTCTCTATGTTGGCATTCCACCAGATCGCGCGTGAGGTGCTGCTGTGGCGTTGCCCTGTTGATGTGATCCGGGTGAACTCGGGTGGGGTCATGCTGCTCCTAATTTTGCTTTCGTTAGTAGGTGATTAGTAGATCGGCTGCGGATGGTTGATTGCCGAAGATTGCATGATGCGGAATTGCTCCGCTCCGATTTCGCAGTCCACGCAACGCCCGGTTGCAGGGACAAGGTGTCGATCCCATTCGCAGTCCCGGCAGATGTCGGTTTCGCCGGACTCGGTTGCTGCTTCTAGTAGGGCCTGGATGTTCATGCTGCTCCTCGTGGGTTTGGGTGTGTGCGTCCTGCGATGACGGCCATTGCCATCAGAATGATTTCTGAAGGGGCTACCTCGTCCCATCCGGCTGCCCGGCAAACGGATAACCAAATGGGGTTCGTTGGGTCTGTCAGCTCTTGTGAGTTGAGGTGCCAATCCTCTGCCTCGTTGGCTAGGGTCAGTGATACTTGGATGGTGCTTGCGATGAATTCGCTCATGCTTCTTCTCCTTCTGTCACGGTGGCGCTGTGAACCACTCCCTGAATGTTGTCTTGAACGGTGTACTCGAACGCTCCGCTTTGGCGCATACGAATGGCGGCGCTTGATGCGAGTGCGGTGCAGATTGCGCACCCGGTGTGTGTTGTTGTGATTTCGTTCATGCTTGTTCTCCTTGTGTTGTGATTGGTTTAGTTCTCGAAGACCATTGAGCTATAGCGCCCTTGGAACAGAACCGGATTGCCGAGTCCCATCATCCAATCCATAGCTGCTTGCCATTCCTGCTCGGTGACCTCGTGAGTCAAGCGCACGTTGCAGTTGGTTGGTGTGTGGAAGATGGTGTAGAAAGTTGTTGTTCTCATGTAGATAACTATACAGCATAGGTCTGACATTATCAAGTCAATAATCAAGAAAGTTTAGATTTCTTTCCGACCACCCCGACAGTCGCACGACTCCCAGTCGGCGACAAGCCGATTCGACAACTAGCATAAAAGCGTGGAACCACTAGTCATCATCCCCCCAGAGCTACTAGCACTCGCCACCGACCACGAACGAGAGCAGTACCGGCTCTACCTCCTAGACGCAGCCGTCGAAACAGACGAGTGGGAAACGTGGCTCATGTCGATGGCACCCAACTACGCGTCGCTCCCGTTCGGAGATCATCACGCGCTGTTCTGGAATTGGGCGTGGAGTATCGAACCCGACGCGCGCCCTCAACCATTCGTAGCGATATGGCCGCGAGGCGGGGCAAAGAGTACAAGCGCTGAGATGTGTGTCGTAGCGTTAGCCGCACGACGCAAACGCAACTACTGCCTGTACGTTTCGGAGACACAAGATCAGGCAGACGATCATGTCGCCAACATTGCTGCGCTCCTCGAAGATACAGAAGTCGGGTTCGCATACCCTGAACTTGGTTCTCGGCTCATGGGTAAGTTCGGATCAGTGAAGGGGTGGCGGCGTAACCGTGTCCGCACAGGAACGGGTTTCACGATTGACGCTGTAGGGCTTGACTCCGCCGCACGAGGAATCAAGTTGGAAAGTATGCGCCCCGACCTGATGGTCTTTGACGACATCGACAGCGAAGCCGATTCCCCTCTCGCTACAGACAAGAAGATCAGAACCATCACCCGGAAGCTTCTCCCGGCAGGGTCCAACTATTGCGCAGTGATCGCTATTCAGAACAAGGTCCACGATGACTCCATCTTCGCGAGGCTTGCCGACGGTCGGGCTGATTTCCTACGCGACCGGATTGTGTCCGGGCCTATACCCGCCGTGTGGAACTTTGGTTGGATCGAAGAAAACGGGTTGTTCAAGATCGTTGACGGCCAGGAGTCGTGGGAAGGGCAACCCGTATCCTCGTCGCAAGCGCTCCTCAACGACATCGGGCTAACAGCGTTCCTCGCTGAGTGCCAACACGCCACCGTCACGATGACCGGCGGGATGTTCGACCATATCAACTGGCCGCATTTGCATGTCACCGAAGCCGAGTTACCACTGATGCGTCGGGTGGTCGTCTGGCTCGACCCAGCCGTTACGTCGACCGACCAATCCGACTGTCAGGGTATTCAGTGTGATGGGCTAGGTGTTGATGGTCTGATTTACAGGTTGTGGTCGTGGGAAGGTAGGACGACACCGTTGGATGCTGTGAAGCGTGGTATCCGTGCGGCGATTGAATGGAACGCTGAGACAATAGGCATTGAGTCGGACCAAGGGGGCGACACCTGGAAGGCTGTGTATCACCAAGCGTGTGAGAGTTTGCGTGACAGTAAGGAACTTGAGGGATCAGCTCCGAGGTTTGCTTCTGCGAAAGCCGGTGCGGGTCACGGGTCGAAAATGACAAGGGCGCAAAGGATGCTTGTCGATTATGAGCGGGACAAGATTCGACACCTAGTCGGTACGCATCAGCAGTTGGAACTTGGGTTGATGCGTTTCCCGAAAGCCAAACCGTATGATCTTGTCGATGCTGCGTATTGGTCGTGGGCCGACCTAGCGGGCAAAGCGTACCGGGGGAAGTCTCGGGTTGGTTCTGCGTCGGGTCAAACCATCGGCGCTTTCAACTTCAACTAGATGCGGAACATGTTGGCTAGGCGCTCGGGGCCGGGGGTGCCGTCAGCGGAACGAGGGTTGTGTAGCAGGTTGTGCAACTCGTTCAACTCTCGCAAGCGATCAGCAACAGGTTCTAGGCGATACCATCTTGCGCCCCACCCGCCTTCAAGAAACCCCGTGTTGCTGTGTTCCTTTTTCAGGTGGATCAGCGCCTCGTCAATACTGAGAAAGTCGTTCATGCGAACACCGCTAGTTTCATCCCGGCCACGATTACCCGGTCTGCGCCTACGGCTGTTGACCGGGGCTTGATGTAAACGCACCAATCGTCAGCTTCGATAGCCCGTCGGGATCGTGGCACAACGTCCATCCCTGCGTGATCCAACTCTCGGCGGAGTACCCGGTCCCTGTAAGTAACGAGCATGAGCGAGTCGTTATCTTTGTTGTTGAAGTATGCCCTCACAGCGGAGGTCATCTCTGTCGCTAACCATGAAGCACGGACTGCTTCAACAAGTATGTGTTCCATGTCCATCATCATTCGGCCATTCTCCTTACGTCAAAGCCTGCGAGCGATACGCGCCAGGGTTCGCAAAGTTGCATCCCGTTCTCACGGAACATCCATACCGTCATCTCGCCACGGTCGGTTTCTTCTTCGAACCGGTCGAAGACTTTGATGCCTGCCTCCTTCAGTTGGATTCTAAGAATCTCATCGGCCCGGAACATCTCGGCCTTGCGTTCGGCACCGCCGTTGCAGTCATAGTCTTGGACCGCCCGGTTAAAGGCTTGAGCAACTTCGGTTTCCCGGATTGCTTTGATGACGTAATAGGAGATTTCGTTCATGCCCACACCCGCTCAAAGACAAGGGCGAGTGTTGCGGACACGGTCGCCTCGGAAGGCAAACGGGTTGTACCGGCTGCGGCTGCGATGTCGCTCCAGAAGGTGCGGTCGCCTACAGAGTCCATCAGCATTGACAGATCAAGGTCGGTTGGGACTGCTTTGCCTTGGGCAACGAACCGGATGGTTTCGTCTGCCATACGGCTTGCGAGGTTGAGCCTGTTAACTAGGTGTGCTGGATGCATGTGCTGTTCTCCTTGTGTTGTGATTACTTGTTAGTGATTGTAGTTGGGGGGTGTGACAGTCAGTCGTCTTCGAGCATGTACTCGCTGAAGCGTGGGGTTGCAGTACGGACATTTACAATGCCCGTGATGTTGGTGACATCAGCGAATTGGTGGATGCAAGCGATTGCTTCTGCCTCGCTTGCGAACCAACCGATTGTCTCGTCAGCCCATGCGCCGGTGTCAGTGATGACTACGGCCTTGAACAACTTCTCGTTGTCACCGTGGTTGACTGCGATGTGTTCGGCCAACGCATCTGCCTGTACTTGGGTGAGTGTTTGTGTTTCCATCTTGGCTCCTTAGTAGTTGTGATTACTTGTTTGTAATTATACTTGGGGGGTGTGACACTTTGCGTGCCTCACCCCCCAAGCGGTTAGAAGTTGTTGCGAACTGTGTTCCAGTTGTTCGCCCGCTGGATCAGCTCACGGACGTTCATGTCACAAGAGAACCCGCCGGTGGAAAGCCGGGTCATTGTGCGTGACCATGCTGCCTGATCCTCACTGCTGAGGCTTGCAACCCAAGCCTCAAGGCGAGCGTCTTCAACTTCCTCAATCTCGGTGGTGAGTTCGTCTACCCAAGCCTGCGGGCCTTCGCTGCGGGCCTCGCCGAGTTCTTCCTCAAGTCCTTCAAGTTGCTCGGTGAAAGTCATTCTGTACTCCTTGTCCTGTTGGGCTGTGTTGCCCTACCCCCATGAATGTAGTTGATGGTCATACAGAATGCAAGTCAATAATCAAGATTGTTTGATATTTCTTTTCAGGCGCTCCGACTTCCAGAAGTCGCCTGACCGAACATCACAACCATCAGTCAACCGTTGAGCAATCCGAATCACCCGCTCCATCTCACGCACCATCTCCGGCCCGCACTCAATCGCCGCTTGCGGATACTCGTCAGGATTATTAGCAAGCTCCTGAGTAGCCTTCACCATAAAGTCCAGGGCTAGGAGCCATTGCTGCGCAGGCGTGTAGTTGCTGCTGATTAGATCACTCATTACTTCTCCTCCGGTTTGGGCATTGGTTGCACGTTCTTCCATGCAGTGAGTTTCCTACTGATCCGCATGAGTCGGTCGACTTCTGTCTCCGGCACTTCTTCTTGTGGAGTCTCGGCATCACTCGGTGTTTCTTCAGTAGTCATATGTTCAACAGTATACGGAATGGTGTAGACGCAAACCGGTCGAAGATCACCGACAGTCGCAGCCAACAGTCGAACCCGACCCCAGTCGCCGACGCTTCGACTCTAGCGACATGTCTAACTGTAAACCTGTACTTGAGGTTGAGGGTTAGGGTTGTAAAAGAATCTGAAGAAAGGTTTAGCAAAAAGTCATTTACGTCTACACCGTTGTTTATAGTGAGTCATACAACAACCAACAGCAACAACTAACAAGGAGCAAGATCATGGCAAACCACACAGACATCACAATCCTCGGCAACGGCGGCAGCGCCCACGCAACAGAAAACCTTGAAGGCCCCGTTCCCTTTGACCGGGTACGCGAGCTGTTCAACTTCAACGTGGAGTACACACCCCTCTACACACAAAGCTCACACGAGTACGCAAGTGAGATGGTCAAGCTCAACAACCGTCAAGCAATTCGCCGCACCGATACCGGCATGGTTCTCAACACCGTTTCCAAGTCTCACGGCTTGCACCAATTCCGTGATGTACTCGTTGACAACCTGTTTACTCTCTTGGATGCGTCCGAGACTGACCTTCAGGTTTCAGGTGCGGGCCTGCTGAAGAACGGCGCTGTGGGTTGGGTTCAGGTTCAGGCACCTTGCTTGGAAGCCGGTGAGGGTGACGTTGCACCAACGCTCACGCTTGCATCCTCGCATGATGGTTCGCTTGCCACTAGCTACCGGGTGGGCATGTTCCGCTTCATCTGCTCTAACCAGATTGGCGCTCTACGCCGTAACAGCAAGAACGTGTTCAAGTTGCGGCACACGCTCAACTCGGCAATGAACTTCACAACCGCCCGGAACACTCTTGGTCTGATGTGGAATCAGGCGGAGTCTTTCAACGCTGAGGTCAACACCCTGATTGAAACCTCGGTGAGCGACGCAGAGTTCTACCGGATCGTGAATCAGTTGGCTCCTATGCCTCCTGAGTCCGCAACCGAGGCTGCTCGCACTCGTTGGGAGAACCGTGTTGAGTCCGTGTCAAACATCTACCGCAACGATGAGCGGGTAGGTGACTTCCGTGGAACCGGGTGGGGAGTTGTGCAGGCGTTCAATACTTACCGTCAGCATGAGCGCCCGTTCCGTGCGAACGGCACCGCCGGAACTACGTCACGCCTTGGCCGCACGATGGGTGACTTCCTCTCGGGAGCGATTGACCTTGACGATCAGAAGGTAACCGCCGCCGTGTTCGCCGAGGTTTCCCGCTGATCTTGGTTGCGGGGCAGAGATAGTCTGTCCCGCAACCGACACCCCTGAAAGGCGTGTGATGACTTCTAATATCCTTGACGGTCTAAGGCCCCTGGTTGTCCCTATAGGCGACGTTAAACAGATGGCGGGTAATCCTCGCAGAGGCGACGTTGACTCTGTTGCTAAGTCACTGAAACGCTTTGGGCAGCACAGGCCGATAGTGGTTCAGCAGGCAACCGGCGAGATCCTCATTGGCAACCATACGCACAAGGCTGCGGTGAAACTCGGGTGGACTGAGATCGCTGTCCTCTATACCGACGACGACCGGGAAACGGCGGTGGCCCGATCCCTCGCCGATAACCGAACACATGACTCAGGCAAATACGACAACAACGAATTGGCTTCCCTCCTTGCCGAACTATCCGAAGTCGATTCATCTCTCTCGCTCGACGCAGGATTCCAGGCTGATGAGATCGACGCTTTGCTCCGGCTGACCGCACCTAAAGTTGAAGAACCCGTTGTACCGAAACCGGTTAAAGCTGATCCGCCTAAGCAGACTGTTCGCAAACCTGAGAAACAGGTTGTTGAAACCTTCGCTTATACGGGTGAGCCGGGGGAGTCACAACTACTCCTCGGGGATTGCCTATCTGTAATGTCAGAGATACCGGACAACACTTTCAATTCGTGCATCACCGACCCGTTCGGCGGGATAGCACCTAAAGGGGTTCGCACTGATGCAACGGGCTTTGATGCGGATGAGTGGAAAAGCGTTCCCGGTCCTGCGTTCTGGTCGGAAATCAACCGTGTTGTGCGACCTGGCGGGCATGTGGCAATCATTGCTTCCACTAAGTCATTCCACCGGGTAGCGGTAGCCGCCGAGGAAGGCGGGCTAGAGCTGAGAGACACGCTGATGTACCTGTATACGACAGGCATGACTGACGGGATCGACATTGGGCAATCAGTTGACCGGTTGCACGGGGGTAAGGGGCAACCGTATTTCAAGAACGCTAACGCTATGGGTGACTCTGAGCGTGAAGCGTGGAAGCAAGCAGATCCCGACAACGAGTGGTACGGGTTTTCGACGGCGTTGAAGCCTGCGTGGAAACCGATCCTGTTGATGCGCAAACCTCCTAAGCAGTCTGCTGCGAAGTCTGCTGAACAATGGGGAACGGCTGTTATGAACATTGACGGTTGCCGGGTCGGCGAAGAAGAACGTGATTCGATTACGAGTTATCGGAACAAGCCGGAGGGTGATGAGCATGGGGCGGCGCTAGGCAAGAGGAGTTTGGTGACGGGGACAACGACGTTAGGGCGGTGGCCTTCTAACGCAATCGTTGATGAGTCCGTGGCCCTGGAACTTGGTCAGACTGCCCGCTACTTCTTGTGCGCCTACGCGTCGAAGCGTGAGCGTAACGAGGGGTTACCTCCGGGGGTTGAGAATGACCACCCGATAGTTCGACCTGTGGCGTTGATGAAGTGGCTTGTTCGTCTTCTGAACCCGGCGGGCGGCGTTGTGCTTGATCCTTTCTGTGGGACGGGTACAACGGGCGTTGCTGCTGTTGAAGAAGGGATGGGGTTTGTTGGCATTGACCGGAACGAGCGTTGGGTTTCGGAGATCGCTGAACACCGGATTGCTTATGCACGCTCGGAGCAGATGAAGAAGGTGAAGCGATGAAGCCAGGTCGAAAGTTCTGTGGTGCCGACACCAAGATTGGTACTGCTTGTAGGAATTGGGCGGCGGCGGGCGAGGTTCATTGTTCGGATCATGGCGGCGCGTCACCGCGTGCTGATGCGCGCCGTGCTGCGAAGCTTGCGAAGTTGGAAGCGGAGGCTGCGTAAGTCGGAGTGTCGCCCGACTTGCGTCGGCGACTGGGGTCGGTTGTGTCGACTTGGGTCGGTCGACTCTGGTCGTGCGACCGAACACACGTTCCAATTTACTGTGTGACAAGTGTCACAAAGAAATATGCCATTTGGGGTTGTGAATGTCAGACAGGTGTAGTACTCTTATCTACATAAGGAAGTGAGCAACAAGAACCGGAGAAACAACCGGGGGCGAATCGCAGCAAGACGCACAAAGCGTGTAGCGGGTTCCGGGTGACACACCACCTACAAGGAAATGTGAAGGTTGCACACTCAGCAACAGAAACAGCGAGTGCTAGTTAGATTCTGTTTGATACCAGAAGACGATTGAAGTGCATGAAGTAGCCCTCGGGTGTAAGCCTTCCTCTCCTAAGACATCCTCAGTACGGCTTCCTCAACAGTAACTAGAATGACTCAAGTTGAAACTTGCGGTATCGGACCCAAGACGATTGAGGTGACCAAGTAGCCTTCGGGCGTAAGCCTTGCTCTCCCAACACATCCCTAGTACGGCACCTCCGCAGCAACTTGAGTTGATTCACCACGGGTCAGGATTCGGTGTTAGTCCGATGAACCTACTTGCAGCAGATGCGGAAACGGGGCAATTTCAATCAGCCATCCGAAACGCCGCTCCAACTAGGGATCAGCTTCAGAGTTCTGACTCGTGATGATTCAAATAGCTAAGTGAGAATCAGTCAGGTTGCGAGAAGTCTCCAACAGGATTCAGATAATCAAGCGGTGAACGACATGGCACCAGAATAGAGCTGATAGATCGGAAACGGTTGAAGGCTTGAGCTTCAGTGGACCTGAGGATGGACTGAGTTGTAAAGGATCAGCAGACTTCAAGTGATCTTGCTGGTTCTCTCTTAGCTAGTTGATTCATCAGTAAAAAGAAATATCAAATAATCTCTGTTTCGATTTGCACGCTGTAGTCACATCGGCTACTGTCTTGTGTGTGGAGGGGCAACAACTTCACAACAGCAACTTGAAAACAGAGTCAAAGTATTGAGCGCCACATAGGTTGCTCGCAGGGATTAAGTAAGAACCTTACTGAGTGTGCGAATGAGTCCACACGGGTACATGACTACCCGCAAAGGTCAAA
>Ga0194035_1000564_pt1 | contig 20977 bp, 20 predicted proteins | sample JunL2320m_MetaG_FD_148680 | JGI IMG/M metagenome (GOLD analysis project Ga0194035, IMG submission 148680) | Anoxic zone freshwater microbial communities from boreal shield lake in IISD Experimental Lakes Area, Ontario, Canada - Jun2016-L239-20m | ecosystem: Environmental > Aquatic > Freshwater >...
ATCCGGCCCGGACGCGTAGCGCAGATGGTTAGCGCACCTCGTTGACATCGAGGGGGTCGGAGGTTCGAGTCCTCTCGCGTCCACAGAAGTTTTCGCCTCGTCGCAAGCTCGCGTCAAGAGACGCTGTGCGACTCACATCTGCCTTAGCTGCCGCCCGGCCTGGAAGTGGACCGTTGTACTTGAAATCAGGCCCGATGTGCAGCACAGTCCTGGTGTGAACCCAGCCTTCCGCCCAGACCGTCCGCAACTCGTTCTGGGCCTGCTCAGTGCTCTGTGCTACGCCATCGGCTATCCAGTGGCACTGATCGCCAATTCGCCGTTCGGGTGGGTGCTGGTGACCCTGGGCGGCTTCTTGTTATTCGCGCTGATATTCATGACGGTGCGGCGCATCGAGCGAAACCGAGATTCCACCAAGTGAGTCCACCGACACGCGGGCAACGCTGGAAACTTCACCTCACCCTGGGTTTCGGGCTCAGTATCTGCGTTGTGGGCTTCACTGTTGAGCTCACGCGCGGACTGGGCGGCCATCTACCGGCGTGGGTCTATGTGCTTGAGTGGCCGACCTTCGCAATCGCTGGTGTGATCATCTGGCGCCGATTGCTCACAGATGACGACGAGCCCTCCGAGACCAAGCAGGCAGCGCAGTTCGCCGAGGAAAGCGCTCGCGCTCTACAAGCGGCCAATGATCCTGAGCTGGCCCGCTGGAACGCCTACGTGGCCAAAATCGAAACGGCGGAGTCAGAGCCCCACGAGTAGGGCACTAACTCCGCCGAAGTCGACGTCGTGAATCCAGAGGGCTGGCCTACGGCACGAAGAACGTTGTCAGTGCCGAGATGATCGCAGTGGCCGTGACCCAGTACCAGAAGTAACCAGCGACAGTGGCGTGCACCACATTGCCGTTGTCGAACTTGCCCTGGTTACCGCGCACCCAGATTCCCAGCGCAACGAACAGCAACATGAAGACGTGCACCAACTGGGTGCCCCACATGAGGATGAAGACAGAGGCGTAACTGCCCTCACTCATCATGATCGGCCAGGTGTGCGCCTGGTAGAACATCAGACCAATGTTGACGACCAACAAGACCAAGGCAGCGAGAGCGCCCGTTTGGAATCGACTCTTCACACCGGCCGAAAGCCCGGCCTCTGCAGAGCGATGAGCAAGTGCGCCGAGCACCATGACTCCGGCGAGCAGCCACGAGAGCCAGGCCGGGACGACACTGCCGTTATCGGGAATCCAGCCACCTTGGACATCAAGGGCCCGCAGGTAGAAGAACGAGAACAGCATGCAGGCGAAGAAGATCGCATCAGCCAAGATGAAGAACATGATGGCCCGACGCTGCTGATGGGCGACCAGCGCCGGTGGCAGCGCGTGCGATTCACCTTCGTGGCCATGGTCATGCCCATGATCTGCTTCGTGCTCAATGGTGCTCATGCGTGATCTCCATCTTGCGCGGCAACCTCAGGTGTTGGGTCTGCAACTGCTTCGACCTTGCTCTTGGTCGAACGATGCGGCCGGTGCATCGCCCCTAGGTGGCTCGTGTGCTTGGTGTGCGATTCGCCGTACCCATAGGGGTCACCGGTCACGATCGGGAGGACCTCAAAGTTCTCCAGCGGCGGTGGCGAGGGTACGAACCATTCGAGGCTCTTCGCGTGCCACGGGTTGGGCCCGGCAATGTCGCCGGACCGCCACGAACTCACGATCGCGTAGAGGAACATGAGCATTCCCGCCATGATCACGTACGCACCAGCCGTGGAAATCATGTTGCCAGGAATGTATTCCGGTTGGTAGTTAGCGACGCGGCGCGGCATGCCTGCTAGCCCGTTGTAGAACATGGCCATAAAGGTCACGTTGAAACCGATCATCACTGTCCAGAACGAAACCTTGCCGACCTTCTCGTTCAGCATGCGTCCGGTCATCTTCGGGAACCAGAACGCAAGCGCGCCCATGGCACCGATCATGGCGCCACCAAGCAAGGTGTAGTGGAAGTGGGCGGTGACGAAAAGCGCACCGTGCAATTCGTTATCTGCGGGGACATCGGACAAGAAGATGCCGGTGACTCCACCGATCATGAAGTTCCACAGGAAGCCATAGACGAAGTACATCGGGAGTCGCATCCAGATGTTGCCCCGCCAAAGCGTGCCGATGATGACCAGGAAGATCAGGCCAGTCGGGATCGAGATCAACTCAGTGGTCAGCATGAACGGCCCGCCCAGTGTGGGCGCCCATCCGCTGACGAACATGTGGTGAGCCCAGACCAAGATGCTAAGAGCGATCAACGCGATCAGACCCACAACCGCAAGCCGGAAGCTATACAGCGGCTTACGCGCGAATACCGGCGCAATCTCAAGGATTGCGATAACACCTGGGATCACGATCACGTAGACCTCAGGGTGACCCATGATCCAGAACAGGTTCGCGTACAGCCATTGACTGCCGCCAAGGTCAGGTACGAAGAACGCTGCTCCCATGCTGCGGTCGAGCAGGGTGCAGATCATCGCAACTTCGAAGCACGGCAACGCGACGAGCCCGAGGAACGAGGTTCCGATCGTGCCGATCACGAAGATTGGGGCGCGGTGCCAGTTCATTCCGCGAGCCCGCATGGTGACGCCCGTGACAATGATGTTGACAGCGCCGATGCCCGCCGAGATCACGAACAAGACGATGGCGATGGCAAAGGCATCCATGCCCGGAGGCGCCTCATCCGATAGGGGCGCGTAAGCGACCCAACCGGTTGGGATTCCGCGGAGTACGGCGATTGACAAGAAGATCGGGATGGCTGGGAAGAGGGTCCAAAAACTCAATGCGTTGAGCCTGGGGAAGGCCATATCGCGGGCACCGATCATGATCGGCATGATGAAGTTACCCCACGGGCCGAGCACCATGATGATGGTCGAGACGATCATCACGATGCCGTGGACGCCGACCAACGAGTTGTAGATCTGGTTACCGAACATCTCGGAATCGTTGGTTGCGAGTTCGGTTCGGATCATCATCGCGAGCGTGCCACCAACACCGAAGGTGACCATCGCGAGTACTAGGTACTGAACGCCGACCACCTTGTGATCGGTGGTGAACCGGAAGTAGCGCGCGATCCCCTGGTTCTTGCCGGCAAGGAACATCTCGTCGTCGTGGGTCAGATCGCGGCCCAAGAGCCAGTTGATCGGGGCTACGAACGCGCCAACCCCGATGAGGAAGCCGAGTACCCAGCCAGCCTCACCGGCGATGACCGCTTGATCGGTGCCCTGGTCGTTGGCCGCCCAGAAGTAATCTCCCAGCTTGTAGGCGACGATCGCAAGGATCACACCGAGTACGCAGCCCGTGACCATGTTCAACCGACGCATGATGCCGCCGCCGGGTGGGATATCAGTGGGCTTGCTAAGAACCGCTGCCTCAGCCATTTGTGCCTCCTGCGACCTTCTGGCCAGGCGTTCCGCCATGGGCAGTGATCCACTTGTTGAAGTCGTCAGCGCTGACAACGGTCACTGTGGTCTCCATGAACGAGTGGTTAAGCCCGCACAGCTCAGCACAGCGCACATTGAACGTACCCAGCTTCGATGGCGTGGTGATGGACGTTGTCATGACCCCGGGGTTTGCGTCGACCTTGACACCCATCTCGGGCAGCCAGAACGAGTGAATAACGTCGGTGCTGGTGACCTGGAAGACGATTGTTCGGTCGATCGGGAGCACGAGGTCGGGGCTACCGACTCCGCCGTCATTGTCATACGCGAAGGACCAGAGCCACTGCTGACCAGTGACCTTCACGACAAGCGGCGACGAAGTCGTCGGGATTGTGGTGGTAGCTGTGAGTTCGGTCAGGCCCCAGACCAGCAGGAAGGCCGTGAGGATTCCGCTAACAATCACCCAGGTCATGGTCAGACGTGCATTTGACCGGATCGGGGGCCCGTCTTCTGGCGGGAGAGAGAGGTCCTTGTTGGGGCTACGCCAGTGACGCAGGCTGTAGTACCCGATACCCCACACAAGCGCCATCACCGGAGCAGAAGCCACCGCGAACACCATCATGGTGTCCTGAACGGCTTGCTCTGTGTCCGAAGCAACGACCGGCATCGACTCGTTGACCCACCACACGGAGAAGATGACCAAGATGACGGTCATCACCACAATCACGAGGGTGACCTTCTTGACCAGTTGACCAGCAGGCGTGTTGAGCCGCTCTCCGATCGTGAGCCGTTGGTCGTCGATCGGACGATCTTCAATATCGTTGCTCATTGACTACCTCCTCGCGCCGATCGGTCGTAATTAGACGACATGGAGCGTGCCTGACATGTATCCGTATGAACTCATGGCCTCACCGAAGTTGGCGTAATTGCCACCGCAGGGGAATTCACAGTTCCACGCGTAGTCGCCTGGGCCCAGAGTGACAAACTGGAAGGTGACGACGTGGTTGGGGCAGTCACTTTGCGAACAGGCCTCGACCTCGTCCGGCATGGCCGGAAGGGGAACGTTCACAAAGAGCGGGTCCAGCTTGTCGGACGGGAAGTTGTGAATCGTAAACGTGTGGCCGACATGATCGGCGTCAATCTTGGTGACGGTCTCACCGTCAACAGTCATGGTGCCGCCTACCGTCCCACGGACTTCAGCGAGGAACGGGTTCGGAATGGGTTCGCCACTGTCGTACTGCTTGATGGTGACGGTGACAACGCTGTGCGCGGGCACCTGCAGATTCGTGGTCGGACCGTAACTAACCCAGTCCTCGTGTGGACCGACCCCATCGTTGCTCTTGCGCCAGGTGATGGCGGTCGAATCCGGATAGGCCGACAGGTCGAGCGACGAGGTAGAGGTTGCGCCAGCGATAGTCGCCGCGGCAGCCGTGTTAGTCGCCACGAGTAGCGGCGGTTCTACCTTGGTCGAGTGCAAGACAAGAACGGTAGCCCCAAGTGCCACTGCGCCTATCACGACCGAACCTAAAGCACCTACAAGTGGTTTCACGCGGATAACCAGACCCCTTCGGTCGATGTACCATGCGGACCAGACACTCTCGCAACAGAGAGCCTGCGTCAAGCGGAAAACACGCGTTGAACCGCAAGACTGCCGACTCAGCCGTCGTAACGCGGCGTCGAGAATCGGTCACTAGTTGCTCATTGCTGCGCCACCAACGGTCGTAACCCAATGTGGCAGAGCGGTTCGCGAGACAATGATCTTGCCGGCCCCCGCGCTGGGAAGGTTCACGGCAAAAACGGCCGTGGCATCGTCGCTGGTCGCCCACGCTTCAGACTCGCTCACTGGGGCCAGCGAAGTCAGCTGGGAGGCTAATGCTCCCCTATCCACCCAGGCGGCCGATCCGGTCGTGTCAACCGTGACGAAGATTTCGCCACCGCCGTCACGCGGCACCGCAGCCCATAGTGAATGTGGCGCGCACGCGACCACCGGCGGTGAAGCCGCTGCCAAGGCACCACCTTTGGTCCACGGACCGTGCGGGCTCGAGGACGAGTACAGGACAAGGCGCCCCGGCTCGGCGACCGGCACTAGCCACAGCTCATCGACGTGGCAGGCAGCAAGCACCTGGCCGGGTGCCGAATCGGCCAATTGCTGGTGCACCCACGTGGCGCCCTCATTGGTCGTGCTCCAGAGCACTGGGTGGCCAGCCGGGTCGGCGGCCCAGATCAGCCCATGCGCGCCGTCTGCGAAGTCGATCCCACGAGCGGGGCTCCCGAGGTGTGCCATCTCGGTGTTCACGACGCCGAGCACGGACCAAGCTTGCGAACCATCGGGCAATTGCGCGACCCGACCATCAGCCAGCACCGCCCACAGTGCGTGCGCCGACCGAGCCAGGCTTGATGAGGTGGGCAGCAACGCACCCGGGAGTTGGCTGGGAACCCACGTGCGCGCTGCGCCCCCCGCTTGGAGCACAGGCGACACCCGTAGCAATTGGTGGGCAAGGACGCCGACCCATAGCTGAGCCTGGCGGGCGAGCACCACGAGTCCGCCGTCGGTAGGGACGGCCATGGGCGTGCGATTGACGACGGTGCGCCAGCCGTCTGTAGTGCCGATAACGATCCAGCGGGCACCGCTCGGCCAGACCGCATAGCCGTTGGAAGCACTGGTCATCACGACACGCGACGCACGAGCATCACCGGGCTTGGCTGAGTTGGGCGAACTCCCACAGCCGCTGAGTAGTGCCACGAGCATGACTCCGAGCAGCAGGGTCACTGGGGCGGCGTCGCGAAAGCGGGACTGCGGCTGCCTCTCCCGCGGCCACGTTCTACCTGCCCTCATAGCTGCCCGCGCAGGGTGCTGGCGATCAGATCGGTGTAGCTCTGGGTCAGATCCTCACTCGCGGTGTCGTTCACGACAGCGAGTGCCTTACCGCCTCGATCGAAGAGGTAAACCGACTGCGGATGCCCCACCATGCCCACACTCGGCAAGGACACTCCCTCACCGAAGGCGGCCAGCAGATTGCTGATCTCAGCATTGGTGCCCGTGGCGAAATGCCAACTCGGCTCGTCAGTTAGACCGTGCGCGTCAGTGAACGCAGCAACGTCCCTGACTGAGTTGAACACCGGGTTGATGTCGACCACCAAGATCGACACTGACGACGCCGAACTTCCTAGCGACTGCACTGCATTCACCAGTTGACGCGCGATCAGCGGGCAACTGTCGTCGCACTCGGGATCAAGAAAGGCAACCAACGTGAGCGAGCCTCGAAAATCGCGCATTGCGATGCGCTTCCCACGCTGATCGGTCAGGACGAACTCAGGTGCTGCGATTGGGCTCATCTCGATAACACCACCGCTTGCACCGATCGCGGCCTGGGAGGTCGGTTCGCCAATCAGCCCGAAGGCGGCCACCAGCGGTACCACGAGCAGACAAGCCAAAACGGCACCCCCGAACGGCCTGCTAAGCGGACTACCCGAAGTCGGCGCCGCAGTACCAACTGCAACCAGGACGCCAGCCCGTGCGAACTCAGTGTCCACGGGCGTCTCGAGTTCGCCGGGGTCTAGAAGTTCGCCGGGGTCAACAGCGGCTCGAGGCCGCCATGGCCAGGCCGAGAGCAACAGGAGCGCCACGACAACTCCTGAGTTGGGATCCGTGCCCACTCCCCCGAAGATGCCGAAACCCTGTCCGAACCACCACGCAGCAAGGGAAAGCGCTGCCGCTGCGGGTGTAAGAAGGCGAGGGGCAAGGTTGAAGATGAGCGCGATCCCAAGCCCAGCAAGGCTTAGCACGAGCAGCGCATTGAACAACGCTGCATGGTCTGGAACCACGTTCGCCCAGGCCAGCACCGGGGCGTCGGCCGGGCTTGGTATCCCGCTGAGGCCCACCTCGGCGAAGTACGAAAAGAGGCCCCGAGGAGTCAGCATTGGCGAACCCGGCATGACCTGCAACACGGCGCCGACACAAAAACTGACACCAGCCACGCCGCGCAGCCAACGCCCAGCACGCCCCGAATCCCATGAACGCCATGGCATCAGCAGGATCAGACTCGCAGCCGCGTAGAACACCGCCGCCCCTGGTGCACCATCGAGCCACGAACTGCCCGGCTCAGTGATTCCGCCTAGCAACTCCCCCACGACCCACACGAAACAAGCCCACGCGGCCGAGCCAATCAGACTGGCTTTCGCGAACCTGCCGGTACCGCCGAAAAGTATTGCGACACCGAGACCGATCTGGATCCAGATCGTGACCGAGTCGGCAGCGACCGGGTGCTGCAGCCACACCCGGGTGAACGGCTGGACGACCGCAGAAAGCCAGGCCGGCACAGCGGCCAAGCCCGGAGCGATCGTCATCGAGACGAAGGAGCTTGGCATCGCCGGCTGCGCCTGCAATAAACCGTCGACGATCCAGAGGACACCGAGTGACAGGCGCAAAATGCGGCGACCCCGCGGCTCGTAAGCGGTCAACCGCGGCGAGAAGGAACGACCGTTAGACAGCCACAGAGCCAGCGTGATCAGCGCCGAGGCAACGAGCAAGACGGCGAACTGCACCGCCAGCGCGGCGTATAACTCGCTCGCCAACGCCGTGTTTGCCGCAGTCGGCGTGGAGCCCATAGCGGGATCGTATGTGCAGTAGCGGGGAACCGAAACGCGAGGCAATGGGAAATTCGTTCAAGGCAGGCGACACCAGCTCCACAGTCTTCCGGCTTTCCGCGCGCAGGCGGCATGCCTAGGATGCGATCTATGTTTCACCCGCCCATCGGCCTCGCGACGGTGGCGGCACACGCGCACGACTCGGCGCAGTCGGTCGGCTACTGGTCATTAAACTGGCCGCTGATCATCGTGTTGGTAGCCGCCGTGACTGCCTACCAACTTGCCGCTCGGGCGGTCACCGACCGTCATCCGGCGCGACCTTGGCCATGGCGACACAGCGCCTTCTTCCTCGCTGGAATAGCGGTCCTGGCCTTTGCCGCGATAGGTCCGCTGGGAACGTTGGATCACCAAAGTTTCTGGGCGCATATGAGTCAGCACATCCTGGTGATGATGCTGTCAGCCCCGCTGCTGCTGCTAGGTCAACCCGTGCTACTCCTGCTGCGCTACGTATCCGCCAAGACCCGGCATGACGTTGTAGTGCCGATCCTGCGCAGCCGTTTCGTTGCCACGATCACGCACCCAGCAGTGTCGTGGACGATATTCGCGGTAGTCCTGATCGGTTCGCATGTGACCGGCTTCTTCGAGTATTCGCTCGAGCACGACTGGGTGCACCACTTCATTGAGCACCCTCTCTACCTCAGCGCCGGGCTCATCTACTTCTACCCGCTGCTAGGTGTCGGCCCCCGGACCAGCGCAATCCAGCCCTTCGCCAAGGTGATCTCGCTCTTCGCGATGATGCTGCCCGAGGTCGTGCTTGGATTTGCCATCTATACGTCAAGTTCGGTGCTGTACCCGTATTACGCAGAGGTGACACAGCGAGACGTCGGTCCCGCCAATGCACTCGACGACCAGCGTCTTGCCGGAGCGCTGATGTGGTCATCGGGGATGTTGTTCAATGCCGTGTGGATCAGCGTGGCGGTTTGGGAATGGCTCAAAGCCGAGGAGCACAAGGGGTTACGGGTGGATGCGGCCATCCGAGCCGAGGCGTTAGCAGAGGCCAGAGGCGAAATCGACTGACCCACTTTGCTCTCGCGCAATCCTGCGACGCTTGAGTCAGGACGTGGCCGGCGAGGCAGACATGGCGAGCGATTCATGCGCCACCGATTCGACCATCGACTCGAAGGTCGCCGCATCAACCACGCCGATCACACGCACCGCGACACGCCCCTCACGATCGAGAACCAGCGTGCTCGGGATGCCAGAGCGCGGCACAAGCCGCAGGCTCGCCAGCATCAGTCCGTCGCTGTCGACCAGATGTTCGTAGCCGTTAGTGCCTGCCTTCGCAGAAAAAGCGAGCGCGCCGGCTGCTGTGTCCTGCTCGTCGATGCCCACGAACCGAACCCCAGATGGCTTGGTGCGTCGAGCAACATCGGCAAGGAGAGGTGACTCCTCACGGCACGGATCACACCACGATGCCCAGGCGTTGAGGACAACAACCTGCCCTCGCAGATCCGCCAGCGATAACGACGTCCCCGTGAGAGTCGTGCCGTGCAAAGTCGGGATGCTCGGACGCTGCCCAACTGGAAACACCGTGACACCAACCGTCTCCGACGACGGGGGCGTCGAATGAACCAGCACCCCGGCGTCGCCCGACGAACATGCACTTAACGACAGTGCCGCGACCGTGAGCGCAATCAGTGGCCACACTGCGCGGGCGCGCCGACTCGACATGTCCAGCACAGTACCCCGCACCATCAACGAGCCACCACTGCGCGGTGGGGGTCCATTTGCAGGATCAGTGGCAGTGCTTGGGCGCTGAAGGTGCGACGTCGATCCCTGGGCTCCGACGGAAGAAACCCGCAGGCTTGAGGTGGAAGCCGGCCCGCTCGACCGGCATGACGGGCCAATCCTCGGTGCGCGGAATGTGGTTGGTGCCAAAGACATACCAAAGGACGACGTCGGTGTTGACAAGCGAACGGTCGGCGCTGGTCCAGTCGGGTAGCCCAGCCCCGCCCTCGTGTTGGAATGGGTAATCACCCGCAGGGTACCGTTCGGTCGCTTCGTTCGGAGTAACCCACAGGTGGCTGTACATGAAACCGGCCCGCTTTCCGATCACCGATTCCCGATGCGCCATCGGGTAGGTGGTGTGACCGGGCACAAGCTTGTAGCCCACCGGCTTGCCGACATGGTTAGTGCGGTCAGGATTAATGACCTTCCAGTATCGGTTCACGAATGGATCGACCAAGCGCTGCGCCGCGCTCTCCACCGTCAACACTGTCTCGCGAGTCGTATACGCGGCACCGTGCGGATTGTTGGGACCCATTGCCTCTGCCACTGCGTCGATTTCGACGACCGAATTGGCCGTGCCGTCGACATCTAGGTCCAGACGCGCGCAGAAGATGTGCTGATGGAAAGGTGCGAGCAACCCTGGCTCAATCTCGGTTGACGACGGGTAGTCCTTGCCTGGTTCAGCGGCCAACGTAAGCACGATGCCCGTGAGTTTGGCCTCGAACTCGATCGACCCATCCTGGTAGAAGTACCAGAAGTAGCCGTACTCGTAGTTGTTTACGGTGACGATCGACGAAGCCACGAATCGGCGACCGCGGCGTACTTCAACGTGACCCAACTCGTCCGTGTGCTTCCAGAGAATGCCGAAGTCCTCCTCGTGCAGACAGATTGCATTGGGGATCTCCCGCACCGCGCCATCCCCATCGGTGACCGCGACGTCCAGATAGACGATCTCGCCTAGGCAATCACATCCCAGAGTGAGGGAGTTCGTGTAGTTGCCAAGACCGAATTCACCTGTGTCGAAAGCGTTCTTGCGATACGCACCCGGACTTGGATCGCCGTAGGGAATCACGAGTTCGGCAATCGACATCCGGTGCGCAATTCGTCGCTCTGTACCTTCGTCGTCGAACCGGACGTCATGAATCAACAGACCTTCACGCTGGCAGAACCCGATTCGAAACTTCCAGCGCTCCCATGACACCTGCCAACCATCGACACTGAACGAGGCGCCATCGGGCTGGGTGATCGCGAGTTCGCGAAGTTCAATGTTCGCGCCAGTCTGACTCGCGCGATAGGGGGCTGGGGTCTGCGGAATCGGAAAGCCTGGTTGGTCCTCGACCGCAACGACTTCACCCGTGTCGAGGTCGACGATCGCCCGCAGCCCGCCAATCGGGTGTGCGTACACGTTGGCCTCTGGTGTTGGCCGATGCCACATCGGCGTCCAGATCAGGCGGCGACCGTCGTCAAGGCCAGCCGGGATCTGCGCGCCGAAGGGCCAGGTCTCCATGTGGACGTCATCGGGCGAGGTAATGCCACGGTCGGCCAGCGCCTTGATCACCCGGGAGTCAGCCTTGGCGGCTGCAAGTGCGTCGAGGGCCTCGGGCCCGAGAACCGGTGAGAGTGCTCCCGCTATGTCGGTCCAGCTGCGCAGGTTTCCGTCGACGCCTACCACGGCCTCGCTGACCAACCCCGCCACGCGATCCCAGATCGTGATGCGGGCAGAGCGGTCGAGTTCATCGCCCTCGGACCAGTTACTGAGCTCAGACTTCGAGGGTTCCTCTAGCGCCACCATCGACACAAGATGACGCTCATCGAGACCTCGCGCAGCCCTAGCGCCAGCAACGATCGATTCGAGTTCTGCCGCACTCAGCGGGTCTAACGGGTGACTCAACATGCCCCGAGGGTAACCCGACATTTACTAAATATCCGGCCCGGGTCATTGACAGGTGGCATTACTGGGCGGTTGGGTTCGCTTCACATGCAATTCACTTGGTGAACTGCCGCGATGGAAAGGTAACCATGGCCATCTCTGAGATCGAAACCCATGACCTAACTACGGCCGCTGCGCTCGAAGAGAAGTCGAAACTGCGCCGACACTTCGGCCGCTTCGACATCTTCTTCTTCCTCATCTGCGCCATCGTCGGAGTCGACACCCTCGGGCAGGTCGCAGCGAGTGGTGCGCAGGGATTCCTGTGGCTGGTCTTCCTGGGGATCTTCTTCTTCATCCCCTATGGCTTGTTGGTAGCAGAGTTGGGATCAACTTTCCCCGAGGAAGGCGGCCCCTACATCTGGACCCGCATGGCGTGGGGTCGGCGCGCGGCAGGCTTCAACGCGATCTTCTTCTGGTTCTCCAACCCGGTATGGATTGGCGCCACACTAGCCATCTTGGCCATCGCGGCCATCCAGACCTACTTCTTCCAGTTCGACGACGGCAGTGTGTGGTTCTACGTCATTGGCTTGATCTACATCTGGTTCTCGGTGCTCTCGGCAGTGCTGTCGTTCGGGATTGGCAAGTGGATCCCGACCGTGGGCGCCTGGTGCCGAATTGCCCTGGTAATCCTGTTCGGAACCACCACTTTGATCTATGCCAGCCAAAACGGCGTGCACTTCCCAAGCGCCGGCGACTGGACACCCACCTGGCCCGCATTCATCGCGCTTGTACCGCTGCTGTTCTACAACCTCGTAGGTTTCGAACAGCCCAGCTCTGCTGGCGATGAGATGAAGGATGCGAAGAAGGACGTTCCGTTCACGGTGATCCGGGCGATGATCGCCTCGATCCTGCTTTACGGCCTGCCGATCCTGGCCATCATCTGCGTTCTGCCCGCCGACCAGATCAAGGGCAATGGCGTATCGGCATTCCTTGATGCCGTCGACACGACCTTCTCGGTCTGGGGCGGAGCCCAGGACATCCTGATCAAGGCCGCAGTTGTCATGTTCATTCTCGCCGTCGTCTCAAGCGCGAGCACCTGGCTCATGGGCGCCGACCGCGCGCAGGCAATCGCCTGCATCGATGGCACCGGGCCGCTCTGGCTGGGTCGATTCTCCGCACGATTCGGCACGCCGGTCAACGTGAACATCACCTCAGGCGTCATCAGCACCCTGGTCTTCATCGCAGCCGCGCTCATCAGTCAAGGCAGTGCGGCCACCGCGTTCAACGTCATGCTCGGAGTGGTGCTTCTGTTCACCACATTGAGCTACATCCTGATCTTCCCAGCCTTGATCAAACTGCGGAAAACGCACGCGAATTTCGAGCGTCCTTACAAGATCCCTGGCGGCATGGTCGGCGTCTGGATTTGTGGTGGTCTCACGACCTTCTGGTCCGTCTTTGCCAGCCTGGTCGGGATCTTCCCGGGCCTAGGTGACGGTGGACTTCTCAACGACGCCGACCTTCCTGAAGGTGTATCACGCGGCGAGTACACGATGATTGCGCTCGTCGCGATAGTTGTCACGTTGGTAGTGGGCGCGGTCTTCTACCGAATCGCGGCACCAACCCGCGCGAACATGGTGGTAGACCCAGAATTGATCCACACGTCGGTCTAGCACCTATCGGCAGTAGCCAAGGGCCACTAGTGATTCACGGAATCGCTAGTGGCCCTTGGCATGTCAGTAACGTAAGTCAGTCACGCGCGCGCCACGCATGTCAGTCGCTTGCTGCCAACAGTCGCTTCTGCTCTGCGACGTCATAGTTCGGCGGCGGGTATTGCGGCTGCATGTCGCGCATGGCATCGACAAGCAGGTTGGCGATAATCCAATCGCGACTCCACTTATGGTCAGCCGGCACGACGTACCACGGTGCGGCGTCGGTGCTGCACGTTGTCAATGCTGCTTGGTAGGCGAGTTGATACTCGTCCCACATTGCCCGCTCTGCGAGATCCGCTGGGCTGTACTTCCACTGCTTGACCGGATCGTTCAGCCGCTCCCCCAATCGTCGCCTTTGCTCGGCTTTGGAGATGTGCAACATGACTTTGACGATGTGGCAGCCGCTGTCAACGACTCGCTGCTCGAATTCGTTGATGAGGCCGTAGCGCCGTGTCCACTCGGCCGCCGGAACCAGGTTATGTACTCTCACGACCAGCACGTCTTCATAGTGCGAGCGGTTAAACACATCAAAGCCACCCGGCGCAGGAAGTTGTCTTTCGACCCGCCAAAGAAAATCGTGCGCGAGTTCTTCTACTGTTGGCTTCTTGAACGATGTGATGCGCACACCCGCGGGGTTCACCCCACCGACAACTCGGCGGATGGTGCTGTCCTTGCCCGAGGTGTCCATACCTTGGAGCAATAAAAGCAGGGCACGACGTCCGCCGCCCAGGCCCTCTGCGTATAGACGCTCTTGCCACACTGCCAATTCCGCGAGCAACACCTTCTCAGCAAACGCCGTGGCCAGATGATCCCCTGGCGCCAGGGAGATGTCAGCAGGATCGCGATCGGTCAACCGATCCCCCGGCCGGAACTCAACCCGCGCTCGCACTGAGGCAGGGTGCGAGTGTTTTTCCTTCGCCATGGCGCCTCCCTACCGACTAGTCCATGATGTAACCATGACGCCCACAGGAATCCTTTCCGGCATCGTCATTGGTCTCATCATCGGGGCATTAGCCCGGCTTGTAGTACCAAACAGCAGACCTCTTGGCTGTCTTCTTACTCTCATCATCGGTGTGGTGGGCGGCACAGCCGGCGCGGCCATTGGTGGATCGCAAGGTTGGAGCTTCTGGGTTACCGTCGCATTGCAGGTGCTCATCGCGGCTGTGATCGTCGCCATCTTCTCGATGTCCACCCGTCCACCTCGATAGACCCTCGACCTCACGCACTGCGCTCGCCACTGACACTCGTCTGTGCTGACGACCCCGGAAGGACCACCACGTGCAAGCCCTGCTGCCCGCGCACGCCAGCGATCTCACCGACGCGGATCTAGACGAGCTCTACGCATGGCCGGGATGGCCGAATCCGCAACCATGGCTGCGGGTGAACATGGTGTCGTCGATCGACGGGGCCGGTTACGCACCCGACGGAAAGTCTGAATCGATCTCGTCGGCGGCTGATCGTCGGATCTTCGGTCGGCTCAGGGGTCTAGCGGATGTCGTACTCGCTGGGGCAGGCACAGTGCGGGCTGAGGGTTATCGACCTGCGCAGGCCAAAGCATCCTTTGTTGACCGTCGCGCCGCAGCTGGCCAAACCGTAGTCCCGGCAATCGCCATCATCAGCAACTCCCTGATCCTAGATATCGACGCGCCACTGTTCACCGACGCGCAGGTGCAGACCATCGTGATCACTAGCGCCGCATCAGATCCCGATCGCCGAGCTCAGGTTGCCAAGCGAGCCCAGGTGATCGTGGCGGGCGAGCAAGGCGTTGATCTGCCGGCAGCCCTAGCGGCGTTGCACACCCAGGGGCTTACTCGGGTTCATTCAGAAGGTGGGCCACGGTTGCTGGCTGACTTCGTCGCCGCTGATGTGCTGGATGAACTCCAACTCACCATCACCCCCGTGCTTGCCGGCGGGAGTTATGCCAATAAGCCCTACGTGCCCCGAATCTTGGACGGAGCGCTCTTGGCCGATGCGCCACGCGGCCTCTGTTTGCATCACCTGCTCGAGGAAGATGGTTCGCTTTTCGCGAGTTACCGCCGAGTCGTGATCGAGGGCTGACTAGATCGAGGGCATGTCCCCCCTGTTGACGTTGCGGCCTAGGGTCCGCCCATAAAGTATTGGCTTATGCGTCTACCTGTCCTACCGACAGTCAAGCCGATGCTGGCCAAGCCGGTCTCAGACATACCTGCGCCGGATTCGATCCCAGGCGGGTTGGTGTACGAACCGAAGTGGGATGGGTTCCGCTGCATCGTCTTCCGCGATGGCGACCAGATCGAGCTCGGCAGCCGCAATGAGCGTCCACTCACCCGCTATTTCCCTGAACTCGTCGAATCGCTCCGACAAAATCTGCCGGAACGTTGCGTTATCGATGGCGAGATCGTCATCAGGACCGGCTCGTCGTTGGACTTTGGTTCATTGCAGAATCGAATTCATCCGGCGCAGTCGCGGGTGCAGATGCTTGCCGAGCAAAGTCCTGCCTCGTTCATTGCTTTCGACCTCCTAGCAATCGGGGACGACAACTGCATGAGTCTGCCCTTCGCAACACGCAGGCAACGCCTCGAGGTTGCACTCGCCGACACCTCCGCGCCCGTACACCTCACCCGAGTCAGTTCCGACCTCGATGAGGCACGACGGTGGTTTACCCAGTTTGAGGGCGCGGGCCTCGACGGGCTGATCTGCAAGCCACTGGCGGCACCCTACGTCCCGGATAAGCGCCTGATGCTCAAGGTGAAACACGCTCGCACTGCTGATTGCGTCGTGGCTGGCTGGCGACCGCACAAGCAGCGTGGCTTGCATGGCGAGCAGATCGTGGGCTCACTCATGCTCGGCCTCTATGACGCGCGGGGAACTCTGCACTCCGTGGGCGTCGCTGCGGCATTCACGATGGCTCGCCGAGCCGAAATGGTAATTGAGCTTGCACCGCTAGGGGTGGCGCCCGAGGAGCCCCACCCGTGGTCGGATTGGGAGAGCGTCGATGCACATTCCGCACAGCGTCTACCTGGAGCAACGTCGCGCTGGAGTTCAGGTAAGGACCTCGGGTGGCATCCGCTACGACCCGAGCTTGTGGTCGAAGTGGCCTATGACGCCATGGAAGGCAACCGATTTCGCCATACCACGCAATTCGTCCGCTGGCGTCAGGACCGGGCTGCCGAATCGTGCACCTACGAGCAACTCGAGCGTCCTGTTCGGTACGACTTCGCGGATGTCCTGGTCTGACGCTTGCGTTCCGCGATCTGGGGTGTGTTAACCGCGCCAGGTGAGGCGCCAGAGCGCAGCTCGCTCCAAAGTGTCCGACACCGTGACCTGTGCGGTCACAACTTGGGCCGGCTTCACCGTCGCGACGACTTCATCCGGGATGCCGGGCGGCAACGCTGCGCAACTGGAGTCAGCGGCAAGACCAGGCTTGCGCGCAACGATTGTTCCGCTCAGCAGGTAGGCCGAGATCTGATCATCGACGCAGGGCAGACCACTTGGCGACGATGCGTGGCTGGTACCACCGACCGTCGCGATCAACCGCGAGTTCGGGAAGAGCTGACGTGTCTCAAGGCTTCCTGCGTATGGCGTTGCGCCATCCAGAGTTTCGTCCAGCAGCAAGATCGCGGGGCCGGCAGAGGTGCCAACCGACAACCGAGGACGCGCCGCCACAGGCCATGTCGCGCAGGGCGCGTTGTACCAAGCGTTGCCCCATGTCGCGTAGGGCGCACTTGTCTGCGACTTGACCGTCTCGGATTTCCAATTCGACCAAGTGCGCGACCACGGCGCATCTGCACAGATCGTCGATAGGTACGCGGCGTAAGAGTTGTCGTCACCACCACTGCCGTACCACTCAACCAGTGGCGCGAATTTGGCTTTGTTGACCCAACCGGCGAGATCAGTCGCGAGCTCGGGCCAAAACATCTGCAAGTAGCCGGCGTTGAGGAAGATGTCAGTCATCTCCGACGGGCCGATGGCTCCTCCAGCAGGCTTCACCGCGAGCTTGTCCAACGTCTTGTACCAAGTAGCTTCGACAGCCGCCTCGGTCTTCCCAAGGTGGTAGACCGAGTCGTACTTTGCCATCCAAGCGAAGAACTTGGTCATGACCTTCTCGAAAGCTTGGTTCTGGTCCAGGTTGGATTGCTGCCACACGCTGCTCGCACCGACATTGCTGTCGAGAACCATGCGCCGCACCTGATTCGGGTACATCGTCGCGTACACCTGGCCCAGGTAGGTGCCGTAGGAGTATCCGTAGAAGTTGATCGTGTCCTGCTTGAGGGCCACCCGTAATGACTCGATGTCGCGCACGTTCTCTAACGTGCCCATGTGCGAGAGAAGGGTGCCGCCCTTCTTTGCACACGACGCGGCATAGCCTTGAGCTCTTGCGCGCCATGAGTTCTCAAGCTTGATCGTGCCGGGCACGTAGGCCGGCCGATTCGGGTTCAAGTAGGTGCTATCGCACGACAAAGCAGGAACGCTGTCGCCGATACCTCGTGGGTCATAACCGATCCAGTCGTAGGCCGCTGCGACATCGGCCGGGAAGAAGTCCGCCATCATCGGTAGCCACTTGCCCGCGCCCCCAGGGCCGCCGGGGTTCATAATCATGACGCCCTGATAGGCAGCCGTCGTCGAGGTGTGCTTACGTCGCGATACGGCAATGGACACGTAGCCGGAAGCGGGCTTGGCGTAGTCCAAGGGCAGTGACAACATGCCGCACTCGAACCCGAGTTGCGCCTCCAGACCGGTGGTGCACTTGGCCCAGGTGATCTTGTCAGTAGCAATGCGCGGGGCAGCGGAGGTCGAGCCATCGGTCGCTACTAGCAGACCGATCGATATCGCAGCAGCGCCAATCGCTGCGGATATTCGTATAGCTCGCATGACTCTCCCACGCTTGGTGATGAGTCAACTATCAAGGCAAGAAGGGGGCGAGGCGGCTCGGCGTCACCTAGTCGGACCAGTACGACACGGTTAGAGACGGAAGTAGGACGCTCCGTTGAAGTCGAGCACGGCGCCACTAGCCCATTCGGAGTCAGGACCAGCGAGGAAGAACACTGCTTTGGCCACCTCTTCTGCCGTCGGAACTCGGTTGAACGGGCTCTGCCCGCGAATCTCAACGCCGATGTCGCCGATTAGGTGATCAGCCGCCATCTCAGTGTCAACAAAGCCCGGAGCGATGGTTGTGACGGATATCCCATGCGAGCCAAGAGCTTTGGCGATCGATTGCCCGAACGCCGCAATCGCGGCCTTGCTAGCCCCATAGGCCGGACCATCGGGCTCACCTCTGAAACCACCGCGCGAACCCACATTGACTATTCGAGAGCCCCCGCCGCGAGGCATGTGTTGAAGTGCGCACCAGGTTGTATTAGCGGCTCCAACCAGGTTGACACCCAGGGTGTCGCTCCAAGCCTGCTGCCAGTGCTCATACGTGGCGGATTCGATCGGGTGGGCGAAGAACACCCCCGCGTTATTCACCAGGACATCAATCGATCCCAGTGATGATGCAGCAGCGTCGACCATCAACCGAATCTGCTCAGGATCACGCAAGTCCGCCTGCACTGCGAGGTGGCCATCACCAATGAGTGAGCCAAGCACTTCGTCGGCGGCCGCAGACCCTGTGCTGTAGTGGACCGCCACGCGATCCCCTTGCTCCGCGAACTCTCGCGCGATCGCTGCACCTATACCGCGCGAGCCGCCAGTGACCAAGACGCTACGACCCTGTGCTGTCATGGCCAGAGTCTGTCACTGCTAGTCGCTCGAAGGCGCGCGACGTGCTCGGCTCGGCTGAACTCGTGTTGGTTCACCAGGCATCTTCGGATAATCGGGTGGATAGGGAAGTTCGCCAAGGCCATAGTCGCGTTCGTCTCGCGCATACCACTCGAGTAGGGGCGTGAGATCGAACTGCACATCGTCGATCGTCGAATGCGGATCACCAATCTCGGCGAACCTAGGGCCCACGGTCCGCACCGTGAACTCCTCGGGGACGACGTCGTCGAGTTCTGCCCAATGCACCGGTGTCGAGACGGGTGCATGCGGTGTGGCTCGGATTGAGTATGCCGAGGCAATTGTGCGATCGCGCGCATTTTGATTGTAGTCAAGCAGAATCGCGCTCCCCCGCTCTTCCTTCCACCACTGGGTCGTGACACGGCCAGGCATCCGTCGCTCGAGTTCGCGACCAACAGCAATCGCCGCGTGCCGCACGTCGGTGAAGCCCCAATGAGTTTCGATGCGGACGTAAACATGCACCCCACGTCCGCCAGATGTCTTGGGATAACCGGTGATCCCAAGCTCGGCGAGCAAAGCATGGAGTTCGTGCGCCACCACCACCGCATCACGAAAATCCGTACCCGGCTGCGGATCGAGATCAAGGCGAAGTTCGTCCGGATGCTCGACGTCTTCTCGACGAACCGGCCACGGGTGGAATGTGACGGTGCCCAACTGAGCAGCCCAGGCAATCACCGCGAGCGAGTTCGGCGCGACCTCGTCTGCGGTTCGACCCGACGGAAAGGTGATGTGTGCAGTCTCGACGAAATCAGGGGCTCCAGACGGAACTCGCTTTTGGTAAAAGGCAGCACCCTTGAATCCCTCTCGCGTTGAAATCTTGGCCCCGTCAACCACTCCGCCCGGCCATCGCTCGAGAGTGGTGGGTCGATCGCGAAGCGCCCTCAGAATGCCTGCACCGCAGGCCAGGTAATGGGAAACCACCTCAAACTTGGTGACCCCCAGTGCCGGGAAATAGGGCTTCTGCGGGTTACTGACGCGCACGATGTGCCCGTCGACCTCGAGGTCCACCGGTTCGCCAAATGTCATCGCCACAAGAGGACGTTACGCGGATGCCGGCGAAATCCGCCACTGATTTCTGCAGTGGCCCCTGGCAAGGACCAGACTTGTCGGGTGTCAGCCGCATCTGCGCTTCCAGCGCTGATAGCGTGCGGGTCGTCCCCTCGGCGAAGGAAGCATTCGTGGCCAAACCAGCACAGGACACCTTTGCCGAATTCATTGGTGCAACGGTCCGCCGCATCGAACCCGGGCGCACTCAGGCGCAATTGACGATCGGGCCGCACCACCGCAACCCCCATGGCACCGCACACGGCGGAGTGCTGTTCTCCCTTGCCGGTGTTGCCATTGCGGCATCCATAAACGACGCCGAGACAAGCGGGATCGTTTGGGCCGCGACGATCGACTACCTAGCGCCCGCGCGCGAAGGAGATGAATTGATCGCTGATGCGGTTGTCGAGCGGGGGGCTACCAATCAGGCCACCGTCACGGTTACAGTCACGCGGCCAGCCGATGGTGTTGTGGTCGCGACCGCAAGCGCGTCGGCGAAGGTGCGTGCTCGCGATTCCACCGACGAAGATGCCTCGGGGTAGCTGGCGCAGGTTTGCCTGATCGGCAGTTTTTGGTCTGTGCTTACTGCTGGAACCAGGTGGGTGGTTGGGGTGGTTGCATCTGCCAGTAGCCGTGTTCGTGGGGTTGTACTCCTGGGCGTGGGGTGATCTCCCACTGCTCGTGATGAACGGCGAAATGATGACGGCCACACAGGAGTGCGAGGTTGTCTAGGGACGTGAAACCGCCTGTGGCCCAGTGGATGACGTGGTGGGCTTGGGTGTGTTTACCTCGTCGGTCGCAGCCGGGTGCGATGCAGGTGTGGTCT
>Ga0194035_1000565_pt1 | contig 20928 bp, 23 predicted proteins | sample JunL2320m_MetaG_FD_148680 | JGI IMG/M metagenome (GOLD analysis project Ga0194035, IMG submission 148680) | Anoxic zone freshwater microbial communities from boreal shield lake in IISD Experimental Lakes Area, Ontario, Canada - Jun2016-L239-20m | ecosystem: Environmental > Aquatic > Freshwater >...
CTGTGTCACCGTCGTAGCGGGCAACGATCTCGCGGGCGAGATCCTGAATCCGCCTGGCCATTGACCCCGGGAAGCGATGCACCGCAGGGGTTTGCGCGCAGGCGGCGGCGAAGCGCTCCGGGTCGGCCTCGGCGATCAGACGTGCGTCGATGCCGCCCAGGCGGTCGGCGATCTTTCGCGGTCCGGCGAATGCGACCTCCATCGCAATCTGCTGGTCCAGCAACATCCCGACGAGCAAAGCGAACGGTTCCTCGGACAACAGGGTGTCGGCGGCGGGGTCGGAAGTCAGCTGCAGACGCGCCATAGCGTTAGTCTAGGCACCCCCGGCCGACCCCGGTTAGGCGCTGCCGCTCCGGCGTCGGAACTCCCGCCGGTTCTCCACCACACCGTGCGCACGCACCTGCTTACCGCCGATGTCCTTGTGATCGGCCCCGCCCGCCGACTTGGCTTTCTTGCGTTCCAGCGCCTCGCGGAACTTGCGCTTGGTCTCGTCCTGGGGGTCCGAGTCGTCCTTGGCCATGTTTGGAGAGTAGCTCAACGGATACCGGGCGGCATGCCATAAAGATGGTGGATCGGCAGTTGCAGCAGCACCCGCCGATCGGTGACCATGGCCCGGCGGTAGTCGTCCCAGTCGGAGTGCTCGCCGGACACATTGCGATACAGCGCGATCAGCGATTCGACAGTATCGTCGTCCGGAGAGGTCGCCGGCGGACTCAGTATCGCGTCCCCCTCGGCGACCGCATAGGACCAGCCGTCCTCCGAGCTGACCAGGATCGAGGCACGGGCGTCGCGGCGAAGGTTACGTGTCTTGGCCCGCGGTTCGGTCACGGACACCTCAATGGTCAGCGAGCGCGGGTCGAAGTGATACGTGACGTTGGACAGCTGGGGTCTGCCGTCGCGTTTGATCGTCGCCAGGATGCCCAGCGAGTTGCCGGTAATCACTGCGAGGAGCTTGTCGTCGAAGACGTGACGGGCCACATCGGTGAGCCTACTGCCGTGGTTGCGTGGTGGTCCGCCGGTAGGCTGATAGCGAAATGGACCGCCCCGCAAAGGTTGACGCCGACATGATCACCGGTGTCTCTGAGACCGCCCTACTGACTCTCAATGGCCGCGCTCACCAGGCCGGTCTGCCCGAGCCGATCATTGACGACCCGATGGCCATCATGTTGCGCGATTCCTTCGACGTCGACTACGCCAAGTTCGGCCGCCAGGGCCAGGAGATGGCGCTGCGCTCGCTGGCCGCCGACCAGTGCACCGCGGCGTACCTGCGCGCCCATCCCAAAGCCACCGTCGTGGCACTCGCCGAAGGTTTTCAAACCAGCTTCTGGCGCCTGGACAACGCCGTGCCCGGCGCGCAGTTCAGGTGGATGTCGGTGGACCTGGCTCCGGTCATCGAGTTGCGCGAGCGACTGTTGCCCCAAACCCCGCGCATCACCAACCTCGGCCAGTCCGCTCTGGACTACAGCTGGATGGACCGCGTCGAGGACTCCGATGGGGTGTTCATCACCGCCGAGGGCCTGCTGATGTACCTGCAGCCCGACGAGGCGATGAATTTGATTACCCGGTGTGCCCAACGTTTTCCCGGCGGCCAGATGTTCTTCGACCTTCCGCCGACGATCGTCAAGAAGATCGCACCCAATGGCCTGCGCTCATCCAAGCACTACCGGGTGCCACCGATGCCGTTCAGTCTCTCGATCAACCAACTATGCGATCTGGTGGGCACAATGCCTGGACTCACAGCGGTACACGACATACCGATGCCCCAGGGGCGCGGCCTGTTCTTCAACAAGATCTTCCCGGGCTTGTGGGGATTGGGCCCGCTGAAGCCTTTCCGGGGCGTGTATGCACTACTCGAATTCGGCTGAGCCTCAGCTGAATTCGGCGTCCAGGTAGCGCATCGCCGCCGGCTTTCCCAGCCCCAGACTGCGGGCCACCTCGACATAGTTTTGCGCCGCGGCCGCCATGGCAGCATCGGCGGGATCAGAGCGGGCGACGAAAGTACCCCACCGCCGGCGGGTTTCGACGATCCCGGCGCCCTCCAGTTCGCGGTAGGCGCGCGCCACGGTGTTGGGTGCCAAACCGAGTTCTGCGGCCAATTCCCGCACCGGGGGAAGCCGGGTGCCCGCGGCCAGCCGCCCGTCTCGGACGGCGTCGATCACCGCAACCCGTAACTGGTCGAACAGCGGTGCCCTTGAGTCGCTGTCGACCCGCAGCCACTGCGCCAGTTCCGTCACACACTTCAGTATCGCCGATAACGGCTATCTTGGGGATGTGCGTATCGCGGTGCTCAGCGGAGCGGGGATCTCCGCCGAAAGCGGGGTGCCGACATTCCGCGACGACGCGACCGGCCTGTGGGCGAAGTACGACCCGTATGAGCTGTCCAGCACCGACGGCTGGCAGCGCCACCCCGAGCGAGTGTGGGCCTGGTATCTATGGCGCCACCACCTAGTGCAGCAGGTAGCGCCCAATGACGGCCACCGCGCGGTGGCGGACTGGCAGGACTTCGCCGACGTCACCGTGATCACCCAGAACGTCGACGACCTCCATGAACGGGCGGGCAGTCGCCTCGTGCACCACCTGCACGGCAGCCTGTTCGAGTTCTGGTGCGACACCTGCGGCTCGCGCTATCACCAACCGCTGCCTGATATGCCGACACCCGAACTGGAGATGATGCCGCCATCGTGTGAATGCGGCGGGCTGATCCGGCCGGGCATCGTGTGGTTCGGCGAGCCGCTGCCCGATGAGACCTGGCAGGCCGCGGTGGAGGCAGTCGCCCACGCCGATGTGCTGGTGGTCGTCGGCACCTCGGGCATCGTCTACCCGGCGGCGGGCCTACCGGAGTACGCACTGACGCGTGGCACGGTGGTGGTGGAAGTCAACCCCGAGCCCACCCCACTGTCGGCCAGCGCCACGGTGACGATTCGCGACGCTGCCGGTGCGGCGCTGCCCGGACTGCTCACACGGCTGCCCGCGCTGCTGGATGTCAAGGGTTCTTGACCGCCCGGCCAAGTGCTATCTCAGAGACTGGAAGCGGAACCCAGGCCGGAAACGTCCACTGATGTCGAGCGGCCTCGACGGTGAAGCCCGCATTGCTGATCGTGCGTTCGGTGTGACGATGGGTGTGACAGTTGCCGGCGATCCGCGGCCACACGGTGAAATCCGCCAGACGCTGCAATCCCCCACGCCAGCCGGCACTGGCGACATGCTCGAAGTACCTCAGTTCACCTCCGGGTTTGAGCACCGAGTTCAGTTGGTGCAGAACAGCATCGGGATCGTCAACCGAGCACAGCACCAGTGAGCAGACGACCGCATCGAATGGTTCGGCCGCAGGCATGGTTTCGATGGTGGATTCGATGACGGTGACCGGTACCGATACGCCGGCCGCCGCTGCCCGGGCCACCGGTGCCAGCCGGGTCTCCGGCTCCAGCGCGACCACCTGTTCGACAGTGTCGGGGTAGTAGGCGAAATTAGTACCGGTTCCCGCGCCGACCTCGAGTACCCGACCCGAAAGGCCGGCCAGGTTCTCGCCTCGCAACCTCCGCAACAGGGGCGTCTCATGTGCGGACATCACTGTCCACATCCGCGCGAAGAACGGGTGGTCGAGAGTTTTCTCCGGCAGTGGCGGCTTCCGTGTCATCGACCTCACCCTAATCACCGACTCAATCGCCTCCGTGTGCCCCTACCGCGACACGGTGGCGTCCACCGATGCCCGCCCGATCCGGTGGCTCTTCGCTGATGCCGATGCGCTGGTGCAGCCGGGTCAAGGGTCCCGGTGCCCACCAGTTCCATCGACCCATCACTCGCATGAACGCCGGCAGTAGGGCCATCCGGACCAGGGTTGCATCGACCAGCACGGCCAGGGTCAGTCCCAGCCCGAAAATCCGCATGAATGACACCTGTGCGGTGATCAGCGCGGCGAACGCGATCGACATGATCAGCGCGGCCGCAGTGACGACACGACCGGTGCGGGCCAGTCCCAATGCCACGCTCTCGTCGCTGCCGGCGCTGGTCTGCGGGGAGCGCAGCCAGTACTCCCGAATACGGGCCAGCAGGAACACCTCGTAATCCATCGAGAGCCCGAATGCCACGCAGAACAACAGCACCGGCATATTGACTTCCATCGTGCCGGTCGGTGTTGTGCCCAGCGCACCCAGGTTGCCGTCCTGGAAAATCCACACCAGTGCCCCGAACGCCGCCGACAGCGAAAGCAGATTCAGCACAATCGCTTTCAGCGGCAGCACGATACTTCCGGTGAGCAGGAAGAGCAGCACGAAGGTGATGACACCGATCAGCCCGAGTACCACCGGCATCCGAGAGGTGATCGCCGCAACGCAGTCCCGGTTGACCTGGGCGCCGCCACCGATCAGTACCTCACGTCCGGCTGGTTCGGCCACGGCGTGCAGCCGGTCGAGTTGAACCTTTGATGCCTCCGAAAAAAGCGCGGCGGTGCTGCGCACCGACAGGAACGCGCTTCCGTCGGCCATCCCGGTAGGCGCCGACGGCGGACCAACCCGGTTGCCGGCCACGAATGTTCCACCGGGGGCGGACACCAGGGACACGTCGGGCACCCGGGAAAGGTCGGCGGCATAGCGGTCGAGTTCGACCGGGTCGGCGCCGTTAGCGTCCGGAATCACCATGCTCACAGCAGTGTTGAAGTTGCTCGCGAAATCATTGCGCAACTGGTCACCAACCTGATGCGTCGACGCGCTCGTGGGCAGTACGCGATCGTCGGGGTTGCCGAACTCGATCCGCAGGAACGGAACCCCCAGAAGCATCAGCAGAGCGACGATGGCGGCGCCGATCGGTATGGCCCGCCCCATTACGAACTTCGTGGAGCGGTACCAGAACTGCCGCTGCACGGGTTTGGCGACCGGCTCGGTGCGCCCCAACACGCGGCGTACCGACCGGCGGATGTCGAAGGAGTCCAGTCGGTCGCCGAGCAGGACGATCGCCGCCGGGGTGACGATTACGGCGGTCGCCGCGGCGAACGCCACCGTCGCGATGCCGGAGTAGGCGAAGGATTTCAGGAAGTACATCGGGAACAGCATCAACGCTGACAACGACAGCGCCACCGTCACCGCGGAGAACAGAACGGTGCGACCGGCAGTGCTCATGGTGCGCACCAGGGCCGCCTCCCGGGTGGCGCCGGCGGCGATCTCGTCGCGGAAGCGACTCAGGATCAGCAGCGTGTAGTCGACCGCCAACGCGAGGCCCAGGGCGGTGGTGATGTTAAGCGCGAAGATCGACACTTCAGTGAAGCTGGTGATCAGTCGCAGCACTGACATCGCACCCAGAATCGACATCAGGCCGACCATCATCGGCAACGCCGCGGCCACCAGTCCACCGAAAACCCACACCAGCACCAGAAAGCTCAGCGGGACAGCGATCGACTCCATCAGGAGCAGGTCACGTTGGGTCTGCTCGTTGATCTGCCGGTAGATCATCGCGGTACCGCCGGCCCGGACTAACACCCCGTCTCGGTCACCGGCCACCTCACCCGCCAGCGCAGCGGCGAATCCCTGCGCTTTATCCTCGCCACCGTCGATGGTCGCGACGATGAGGCCGGTCTTACCGTCGGTGCTGACCAATTCAACTGCCTCGGCGGGCGGCGAGGTCCACGGCGAGCTCACGCCCAAGACATTGGGCGAGGATTCGAGAGTCTTGACGATATCGGTCCCGGCAACGCTGGCACGGCCGCCGGTGGCTCCGGAGGCATCGGTGACAGTGATGAGCAGCTTCTGGTCGCTCTGGTCGAACTTCTCGCTGAGCAGGCGACCGGCCCGGGCCGACTCTGAGCCGGGATCCTGAAAGCCCCCTGCCGAAAGGTGGTTGGCCACCGGAATCCCGAAGACCGCGGTGGCGGCCATCAGCAGCGCTGCAATCGCGAGGATCTGCCGCGGCGAGCGAATAGCCCGCAGGGCGATTCTGTGCAGCACAGCGGCCATCCTTTCCCCCGACCAGCTAATTAGCGCCTAAATCCAGTGTTCCGTGGCGCCACGGACCGGTCAACTCGTGCAGGCGGCGGTAACCCGCCGGTAAGAAATTGCCACCATTTTCCGAACCGTGACTCAATGATTCCTTAAACGAGACTAATAGGGTCAGGGGCATGTGGATCGACGAGAACAGTGCCGACGTCATCAAAGTGGACTTCGAAGCGCTTTACCACGGTGATTTCCTTGTGGAGGGTGACACCTCCGAGCAGTTTGAGGATCTCCCCCCACTGGCCAACGCCAGCTGACCGACGCGCGCCATACAAGGCCGCGTCGGACCGACGTAGTTTCGCGCCGCGTCGAACCGCTCTCCAACGCACACAGTGCCCGCCTGGATTCAGGCGGGCACTTTTGCGTCTGAGGCTGTGATGAGCTGTGAACAGCCCGAATCAGACGTTCGCGTCCGTCCGGACCATTCCGGCGAGTCGCCCGGTGATGATGTCCTCGGCCTCACTGACAATCCGGCTCACCAGCTCACCGACCGTCGGAATGTCGTGGATCAGGCCCATGACAGTGCCCACCGACCAGATTCCGGCGTCGAGGTCACCCTCATCGAAGACGCGTCGGCCACGGGATCCCGCCACCAGGTCCTTCACCTCGTCGAACTGACCGCCACCGTCGAGGATCTCCACCACCTCACGGGACACCGCGTTGCTGGCCACCCGGGCGGTGTTGTGCAGGCTGCGGAAGATCAACTCGGTGCCGCGTTCGTCGCCGTCGACGATGGCCTGCTTGACGTTCTGATGGATGCAGGACTCGACGGTACACATGAAGCGACTGCCCATGTTGATGCCGTCGGCGCCCAACGCCAGGGCAGCCACCAGGCCGCGGGCGTCGGCGAATCCGCCGGAGGCGATCATCGGGATCTCGATCTCCCTGGCCGCCGCGGGGATGAGCACCAGGCCCGGGATATCGTCCTCGCCCGGGTGTCCCGCGCATTCGAAACCGTCGATGCTGATGCCGTCAACGCCCAGGGTCTGCGCCTTGATGGCGTGCCGCACCGAGGTGCACTTGTGCAGCACCTTGATGCCGTTGTCGTGGAACATCGGCAGGTGCGGCGCCGGGTTGGAGCCGGCCGTTTCGACGATCTTGATACCGGCGTCGACGATGACCTGCCGGTACTCGTCGTAGGGCGGTGGGTTGATCGCCGGGAGGATCGTCAGATTGACACCGAACGGCTTGTCGGTGAGATCGCGGGTCTTGGCGATCTCGTTGGCCAGCTCCTTCGGCGTCGGCTGGGTCAACGCCGTGAGGAACCCGAGCGCCCCCGAATTGGCAACGGCGGCAACTAATTCGGCGCGACCGACCCACTGCATACCACCCTGGGCGATCGGGTGCTCGATATCGAACACCTCGGTGAACTTAGTGATCAGTGTCATATCGCCTTTCCTTACCGCGGCTACCGCGGGGCCATGCGAATGGCGCCGTCGAGACGGATCACCTCGCCGTTCAGCATCGAATTCTCAACGATGTGCACGGCCAGCGCACCGTATTCGGCCGGGTTGCCCAGCCGGGACGGATGCGGCACCTGTGCGCCGAGCGAGGCCTTGGCCGGCTCGGGCAGGCCCGCCAGCAGAGGCGTGTCGAACAGTCCCGGTGCGATGGTCATCACGCGGATCTTCTTGTCGGCCAGGTCGCGGGCGATCGGCAGGGTCATTCCGACCACGCCACCCTTGGACGCCGAGTAGGCGGCCTGCCCGATCTGACCGTCGAACGCCGCGACCGAGGCGGTGTTGATGATGACGCCACGCTCCTCACCGACCGGGTCGTTGTTGACCATCCGCTCGGCACCCAGTCGCAGCACATTGAAGGTGCCGACGAGGTTGATGTTGACGATCCGGGCGAACTTCTTCAGGGGATAGACCCCGCCCTTACCAAGAACCCGGATGGCGTCGCCGGTGCCCGCGCAGTTGACCACGATGCGGACCGGACCCATCGACTCGGCGATATCGAACGCCTGGGTGACCGCGTCCTCGTCGGTGACGTCGGCGGGCGCAAAGCGCACCCGGTCGCCCAGTTCGGACGCCACGTCCTCGCCCTTCGAGGACGGCAGGTCCAGGATGACGACCTTGGCACCGGAGTCCAGCAGTGCCCTGGCGGTCGCCAGACCCAGCCCTGAAGCGCCGCCGGTGACGACGGCCACCGCGTCCTTGATCTCCACGTATGTGATCCTTTCGCGCATTCCGATTTCCGGCCCAGGGCCGAGTCGACCTACTGGTTGGTTGGGGACTATACCCAGTCCCGCAGCACCGCCTCGGTGTCGGCACCCGGAACTCCAGGCGGGGTCGGCTTGTCCGGCACGGTGCGGGAAAACCGCGGGGCCGGGGCCGGGAAGATCGAGCCGGCCTCGGTGTAGAAGGTGTCCCGTGCGGTGTTGTGCGACTCGGTCTCGATCTCGGCGAACGACAGCACCGGCGTCACACACGCATCGCTGCCGGCGAAGATCCTCGCCCAGTGGTCGCGATCGTGGGTGGCGAAGGTTTCGGTGAATATCGCCCGCAGTTCCGGCCAGCGTGCGACGTCGTTCTGGCCGGGCAGCGCGGCGCCGTCCAGTCCGAGTTTCTCGAGCAGTTCGGCATAGAACTGCGGCTCGATCGAACCGACGGCTACGTAGCGTCCGTCGGCGCATTCGTAAGTGTCGTAATAGGGCGCACCGGTGTCGAGCATGTTGGTGCCGCGCACATCGCTCCACAGACCGGTGTGCCGGAACGCGTAGATCATGTGTGCCAGCACGCTGGACCCGTCGACCATCGCGGCATCGATCACCTGGCCGTTACCTGACTGTTCCCGCTCCCACAGTGCCGAGAGGATCCCGACGAGCAGGAACATCGACCCCCCGCCGAAGTCGCCGACCAGGTTCAGCGGCGGCACCGGACGTTCGCCGGCCCGGCCGATGGCGTGCAGCACTCCGTTGAGCGAGATGTAGTTGATGTCATGACCCGACTGCTGGCTGCGTGGGCCGGTCTGGCCCCAACCGGTCATCCGCGCGTACACAAGGCGGTCGTTGACCTTGGCGCAGTCGGACGGACCCAATCCCAGCCGTTCGGTGACGCCCGGCCGAAAACCCTCGATGAGCACGTCAGCCCTGGCGATCAGGCTCAGCACCAGGTCGCGGTCCGTAGGGCTTTTCAGGTCGGCCGCCACCGACCGCCGGTTGCGCAGTGAGTGGTCCCTGCTCGGGCCCGCCTTGGGCGTCTTGCTGGGGCGCTCGACCCGTACCACGTCGGCACCCAGGTCGCCGAGGATCATCGCGGCGTGCGGCCCCGGGCCGATCCCGGCCAGCTCGACAACTCTCAAGCCCTTCAGTGGTCCCGCCATGGTCTACCGCCCTTCGTCAGTGAAGCCCACTCTTTGTACCTCCCTCGCCAAGAGCCAACGCAGCGGGTCTACCGTGCAGCCATGAATTACACGGGTATCTCCGACCTCACCGTCGCACTCGACGACGGCGTGCTGTCGCTGACATTCAACCGACCTGACAGCCTCAACTCGCTGACCGAGGCCATGCTCAAAACACTCGCCGACACGTTGGAGCACGCAGCCACCGATCCGGAAGTGAAGGTGGTCCGACTCGGCGGGGCCGGACGCGGATTCAGTTCGGGAGCCGGCATCAGCGCGGAAGATCAAGCCGCCGCGACAGTGTCGATGACGGTCGATCCATTGCTCGCCGAAGCTAATCGGGTGGTGCGAACTCTCGCAGCACTACCCAAGCCGGTTGTTGCCGTGGTGGGTGGACCGACCGCCGGCGTCGGCGTGTCGCTGGCGTTGGCATGCGATGTCGTGCTGGCTTCGGACAAGGCATTTTTCCTGTTGGCATTCACCAAGATCGGACTGATGCCCGACGGCGGGGCCTCCGCACTTGTGGCCGCCGCGATCGGCAGGATCAGGGCGATGCGGATGGCCCTGCTGGCCGAGCGCATCCCAGCCGCCGAGGCGCTGGAGTACGGACTCGTCAGCGCGGTCTACCCGCACGACGATCTGGAAGCTCGGGTAGCCGAGGTGATCAGCACCCTGATGTCCGGACCGGCGGTGGCGCTGCGCAAAACCAAGCAGGCCATCAACGCCGCGACACTGACCCAACTCGATGCCGCGATCGACCGTGAGACCGAGGGGCAGCTCGTACTGATCAAATCGCGCGACTTCGTCGAGGGCACCAAGGCTTTTCAGCAGCGTCGGGCGGCGAACTTCACCGACGTCTGAGCTGTCGCTACAACCCGAAGATCGGCGGCAGTGCGAGCACCATGAACGACCCCCACACCAGGTGGGTGAGTACCGGTGCCAGCACACCCCCGGTGGCGCGGCGTTCCAGCGCACATATCGTGCCCAGGATCAAGGCGGCGAAGCCGAGCATGGGATTGCCACTGACTGACGTCGCGCCCACGTACAGCAGGGTCGAAATCGCCACCGGGTGGAATCCGCCGAGCGCGGTGTAGAGCGCGCCGCGGAAGAACAACTCCTCGGCCACGGCATTGATCAGTGCGATCAGCACAATGAACCCGACGTGGCCATGATTGGTGTATTCGAGAACCCGGGAGATCCGCTCGGCGACCGGCGGGATCTCCCGCGCCACCAGTCCCCCGGCGAGGAATACCCCGCCCAGCAGCGCTCCGATCGCGATCCCGGTGAGCACCGGACGCTGATTGCGCCCGCGCCAGTTGATACTGCCCAAATGCAGTGGTCCGGAAAGGATCGTGCCCACGGTCCACACGGCGCCCAATGACACCGCCGACACGAAGAACGACTGGTCACCAGGCTGACTTCGCAGCGAATAGCCGAGCAGCACAGCGCCGACCACCAGGACCACGACGACGATGAGACGCCGTCGGCGTATCACCGACGGCCATTCGTGATGCGGCACAGCGGCATTGGTGGCGGCCGCGAGGATCTCGCCGGACATCCTCATAGCCTAACCGGCTCCGGGCCTACCGGTGCGGTCAGCCCTGCGGGGCGTCGCGGTGCATATCGATGAGCTGTTCGTAGACGGCGGCGTTGTGACGGTTGCCGGCAACTTCGGCATCGCTGAGCTCGCGGCGCACTTTGCCGGGCACCCCGGCCACCAGGGAACGCGGCGGAACGATCATGCCCTGGGGTATGACGGCGCCTGCGGCCACCAGCGAGCCGGCACCGACGACCGCCCCGTTGAGCACGATCGCACCCATTCCGATCAGTACCCCGTCCTCGATCGTGCAGCCGTGCAGTACCGCGTTGTGACCGACCGTGACACCGGCGCCGACGCGTACCGGGAAACCGGGGTCGACGTGCACCGTCACACCGTCCTGGATATTGGCGCCGACACCGATATCGATCAGTTCCGCCTCGGCTCGCAACGTTGCCGAGTACCAGACCCCGGCCCGGGCGGCCAGGTGTACGTGACCGATAAGGCTCGCGTTGGGTGCCACCCAGGATTGCGGGTCCAGCTGCGGGGTATGACCGGCAACGGTCACGATCAGGGGTTCGGCCATGGCGGCCATCGTAAGGCCGGTCAGCGCGGCCCTCGCGGCGACCTGCGGGTTGCCCGCCAGTTCGTCGTTTTGAGTAACGAAAGGGCTTCCGACTACGATTCCACAGGCGTTACGGATTGCACAGGCGTTACACGAACGATTGAACGATTCAGGAGACCTCACGTGAGCACTCGTACCAAGACCCTTGGCGTTATCGCGGCCATCGCCGCGATCACCGTCGCGGTTCCCACCGCCGTGCAGGCCTACGCCGAGCCCACGCCGGTCGACCCCGCCACACCGACAACGGCCACCCCGGTTCCGACGTCCACGAAGGTGCCCGACCCGCAGGGTCCCGGCTGCGACGCCTACCGCAGTCAGGTGCCCACCGGCGCCGGGTCCATCCCCTCCATGGCGCTACAGACCGCGTCCCAGGCCATCGCCGCCAACCCCGATCTGAGCACCTTCAGCGCCGCGATCTCGGGCAGGCTGAATCCCGATGTCAATATTGTCAGTGTGCTCGATGGGGGTCCGTATATCGTCTTCGCGCCGACCGACGCGGCATTCTCGAAGTTGGATCAGGACACACTGGCGACACTCAAGACCGATCCGACGGTGCTCCTGCCGGTGCTGTTTTACCACATGGTGCTGGGTAATGTCGGCCCCGCCAATATCGCCGGAAAGATGCCGACCCAGGACGGCCGGGCGGTGGTCGTCACCGGTAAAGATGGCGATATCAAGGTCAACGACAACCGGGTCACGTGCGCCTACGCCGTCCGCGGCGGGTACGTCTACATGATCGACACCGTGCTGACGCCCCCGGTGTCGGCCGCCGAAGCCGGTTCGACTGCCACCTCGGGTACCGAGACGGCTACCTCTGCCACGCCTTCGGCGACGACATCGGCGACGACATCGGCGACAACCTCGGCCGCACCGGCCGGTGAGTCACCGGCGTCACCGACGACGTCGGCTGAGGCGGCTCCCAGCACGACCGCTCCCGCGACGGCCGCTCCGACAACGACGGTGAAGCCTGCCGCGTAGCTTTTCTGACCTCAACGGTCAGCCTTAACGCGCCTTCCAGACCGGCTGGCGCTTCTCAGCGAAGGCCATCGGGCCCTCCATCGCGTCTTGGGACCGGAAGACCGCGTTCGTTTCCCGATTGGAGCGATCCCAGGAAACCCTCTCAGCGGCGATGGTGCCGTCATCGGCTCCTGCCGCCACCCGCTTGCTGGCCTGAACCGCCAGCGGAGCGTTGACGGTGATCCGCTCAGCCAGCGCGATCGCGGCGTCGAGCACGGAGTGCCCGTCCGGGACAACCTCGTTGATCAGGCCCCACCGCAGGGCCTCATCGGCGGTGATCGGCTCGCCGGTGACGAGCAGTTGCATCCCGATCTTGCGGGGCAACTGCTCGACGATGCGGAACACCCCGCCGGCTGCCGCGATCAGTCCGCGCTTGACCTCGGGCAGGCCGAACTTCGCGCTGGAGAGTGCCACGACGAGGTCACTGGCCAGGGCAAGTTCGGTCCCACCACCCAGAGCGGTGCCGTTGACGGCCGCGATGGTCGGCTTGTCGATGAAATGCTGGACATAGCCGGCGAAACCCCACTCGGGATGATCGGGATGGTAGATGTTCTCGCGACGCGATATCGCCTTGAGGTCAGCCCCGGCGCAGAAGGATTTGTCGCCGGCGCCGGTGATCACGACTGCCCATACACCCGGGTCGCCCTGCGCCTGTTGCAGCGCATCGCCGACGGCGATACTGACAGCGGCGTTGACCGCATTGCGCGCATCGGGACGGTTGATGGTGATGACAAGAATGTTGCCCCGGCGCTCGGTGAGAGCGCCGAGCGCTTCGTCCGACGACGATCCTTGAGGAGCCGGACCGTCAGACACCGTGTCGGCCACTACAGCAGTTCGAGAATCGTGGCGTTGGACTGACCGCCGCCCTCGCACATGGTCTGCAATCCATAGCGAATGTTGTTGTCCCGCATGTGATATAGCATGGTGGTCATGATGCGGGCACCGGATCCGCCGAGTGGGTGACCCAACGCGATGGCGCCGCCGTTCGGGTTGAGTTTGCTCTCGTCGGCGCCGATCTCTTTGAGCCAGGCCATCGGGACCGGGGCGAAGGCTTCGTTGACCTCGAAGACGCCGATATCGTCGACGCTTAAACCTGAGCGCTTCAGGGCCTTCTCAGTGGCCGGGATCGGAGCGGACAGCATCATTACCGGGTCGGCGCCCGCGAGACATGCGGTGTGGACGCGGGCAATCGGCTTCAGGCCCAAGGACTTCGCCTTCTCTGCCGACATGAAGAGCAGGGCACCCGAGCCATCGGAGATCTGCGAGGAGTTACCGGCGTGGATCACACCGTCCTCGGAGAACGCCGGCTTGAGCTGACCCATCTTCTCCAGGGTGGTGCCGCGGCGGATGCCTTCGTCCTTGAGCACCACGTTCCCGTCCGCGTCTTTGATGCCGATAATCTGGTCGTCGAATGCGCCGGAATCCTGTGCCTTGCCTGCTTTTTCGTGGGAGTCCAGCGAGAACTGGTCGAGCATGGTGCGGGTCAGGCCCCACTTGGTGGCCATCATCTCAGCGCCGATGCCCTGGTTGGGCGTGCGGTCGTAGCGGCCCTTGAAACCTGCCGAGTAGGGGTTGCCGCCGTTGGCCAGTGAAGCGCCCATCGGGGTGCGCGACATCGACTCCACGCCGCCTGCGACGACGACGTCGTAGTGACCGGCCATCACGCCGGCCGCCGCGAAGTGCACCGACTGTTGGCTGGAGCCGCACTGCCGGTCCACCGTCACACCGGGAACCGACTCCGGCCAGCCGGCGGTCAAGACCGCGGTGCGCGCGATGTCCAGTGCCTGCTCGCCGGCCTGCATGACGCAACCCCAGATGACGTCATCGACGATCTCGGGATCGATCCCGGCGCGCTGTGCCAGGCCGTTGAGAACCTGAGCTGACAACTCGGCCGGGTGCACGCCGGACAGTCCGCCGTTGCGCTTGCCGACTGGTGCGCGTACCGCCTCGACAATTACCGCTTCCGCCATCGGGCTTCTCCTTTAAGTGGGGTGAGTGGTGGGTGAGATTCAGTGTTGATCTTCGATTCATAGCACCGCGGTGCCGGTCACCGACGGCCGGGGTCAACCAACTGTTCGGTCAGCCCCGACGCCGGGCGGATCAACGTGCACCGGAACGTCGTCGGCCCAGGGTTGCCTGATCACCATGTCGGCGACCTCGACGAATCCACTCTCGAACTGACCGGTGGCGGCATCGACGAGGCGGTAGCGCTGGGTCTGGTTGTGGATCGGCTGCGCATCGAGCAGCACCACCCGCACCTCACCGGGTTCGAACTGGCAGCGGCGCTGCAGGGCGGCGATGAGTTGTTCGTTGTGCAGGTGGCCGTCGCCGAAATTCCAGCCCAGCGCCATGCTGCAGATGCGCTCGCCGTCGGTCACCGAGTACTCGTCCTCGCTGTGCGGGGCCATCGCCCGGTGAGCCAGAGTGAACAGTGCCTTGCCGTGGGTGTTGAATCCGCGGAACGCATACCCCATGTACATCGGGATCTGCGCGGCTTCCTTACTGCCGTAGAACTTCTCCAATTGGGCGGCCGGCATGTTCGCGACAGCGATGATGCCGTCGGCGATCTTCGCCTCGGCGGAGGCCTTGATGCACCACAGCGTGGTGTCCCAGTTTCCCGCGTAGTACCGCATGCCCGGCAGGAAGGAAATTTTGCGCGGCATGAGGTTACCGGTGATGACGATGCCCGCCATGACCGCGAACAGGATGACCGGCAACGGGTTGGTGATATCGCCGAGTCCGACGTCTGGATGGCCGACGAACAATGCCAGCACCGCGAAGATCATGAAGACGTTCCATTCCAGCGGCACCCCCATCGGGATCGCACTGAGGATGCCGAGGTGAAAACAGATCATCACGAACGCAGCCACGTAGGTGACCGGGCCGCCGCCGGAGAACAGCAGCACCAGTGGTACGCCCATCTCGATTGCAGTGCTGATGTGGGCGACGGCGCGGGAGAGCCGTCCGGGCCGCAGGTCATCAGGGAAGTTCTCGAAGAACTTCCGCTTCAACGCACGGGACCGGATCACCGGACTGTTGGACATCATCGTCGAGATGACAAACGGGAAGTGCTTGTTGAGCTTCGAGGTGGCCGCGCCCATCCAGATCACCACGCACGCCAGCTTGGCCGCGATGATCACATTCTCACCGCCGAACAGGAAGGCCACCACGAAGGGCGCGTAGACCTCACCTCGAGCGGCCAGGAAAAGAATCTTGTCGCGCAGGCCGGCCGCGGCGAGCAGGCCCAGGATGGTCCACGACTGCCAGGCCGGCAGCAGGCCGATCGCGGTGCCCAGCGCGGGATCAGGCCCGGTGCCATCGGAGAACAACGCGACCACCAGCATGATCAGCAGCGCCGCATAGAGCACTACGTCAAACGGTTCGCGGTTGTCTCCCGCGGTCAGCGGCACCCGGCGCGGCCAGGGTGGCAACCGGATGGTGTTGGGCCGCAGCCAGTAGATGATCGACCCCATCGGCGGGAAGAAGCGATTGTTGAGCGGACCGAAGCCGCAGCCGAGGCCGATCACTTCGAACAACATGGTGTAGAGCACGACCTTCTGGAAGACGATCGGCTCGCTCCACCACTGACCGATGTTGCCCAGACCGTCGATACCCCTGGTGGCCAGCGCGACAAGCACACCGAAGAGGATGTACAGACCGATCTTGACGACGTAGAAGAGGTGCAGTGCCACCGGCGTGCCGAAACCCACCTCGGCCCAGTGCCGGGCCATCGGTTTGATCTTCTCGGCGCGGGTGCCCCTACTCCACTCATCGAAATCGATGACGGGCACTTCCTGTTTCAGAAATCCCATGCGAGCAGACTAGAACGCCACGATGGTGAGTTCAGACTTTCGCTGGCGGCCGGTAGAACAGCAGCAGCTGGCCGATTCCGCCGGCCAGGCCCAGTCCGAGCGCGATCAGCAGGCCCGACCAGCCGTGCAGCAGATGAGCGAACCTGGTGCCGGCGAACAGGAGGTGGTCAAGGCTCAGTCGACCGGGAGCGACTGCAACCGATACCGCCGCGGCCGCCAGCACCAGGTTGTACTCCCAGCCCTCCTTGACGATGAAGAACCCGTTTCGCCGGTGCACCGTCCACGCGGCCACCAGCATCAGCGCCACGAAACCCGCCGCCGCGACCGGCGTCAGCAGCCCAACGGCCAGGCCCAGGCCCGCGGCCGTCTCCGTGCTCGCCGCTACCCGGGCGTGGAAGGCTCCGGGGCGCATGCCGATGCTGTCGAACCATCCCGCGGTGCCGGCGATCCCGCCGGGGCCGAAGAACTTGTTGTAGCCGTGGGCGGCCATTGTCAATCCCAGGACAAGCCGCAGGATCAGAACTCCGATGTCGTAGGCCTTCACGGTTGACAACCTAGGGCATAGGACAACCGATCGGTGTAGTCCTCGACGTCGACAACACTGGGGTCGGCATGCACGCTCAGCGCCACGCGTCCACCGATGCCGTGCACACCATGGGTCAGGCTCATCATCGGCGACAGTGCCGGATATCCGGCCGTCAGCACCACCGGGTGACCGCCGAAGGCCAGATCGGCCGGGCCGCGGTTGATGCTGGAGACCACGGTGTGGCCGGTGACCGTCGCCGAGCGCACCGAGGGGTCGAACCTGCCCATCCCCCACCGCAGTAACCAGGCCGGCACTGCGGCGAATGCCGCCGCCGAGGCCCGCATCGCGGGGTGTTCACCGCGGCGACGGTGGGCAAGCAGTTGTTCAGCGATGCGCTGCGCTCGTTGGACTCGACCAAGCTCCGGGTAGAGCCCGACGCCCACGTTGCGGAAGTTGTTGTGTGCCTGACGGTTCTGCGCGTCCCGGTTCGCCATCGGTACCTCGGCACCAAGCCGGCTGATATCCTCGCCACGGTCGCCGAGATACCCTGCCAGCGCTTCGGTGATGATCACCAGCGCCCCCACGGTCACGGTAGGCCCGGGCAGCCGCTCGCGGCTGATCAACAGGGTGCGCACCGCAGCGGCACCCCTGGGACCCGTGTTGATACTCAACGCCGGCCGCGGCGATACCGGCGGCACCAGCAGTCCGGCATCAATGTCGCGCAGCAGACGACGGTGGGCCCGCGCAGCTTGCACTGCGCGCCACCGCAGCGGCCCGGGATCCGGTGGTGCCACCGACGTGATCGGCTGTTGGCGGCCCAGTAGGGCACCCGCCAACTCGGCCGACCGGGTGCCGTCACCCAGCGCGTGGGTCATCTGGACCACCACCACCGACCCGCTCGCCGCCACGCCGGGAATATCGCGAACCTCGGGGAAAACATCTACCCGCCAACACATTCGGGACGGGTCCAGCTGCTCGGCGGACAGACGTGACACCCGATCCAGACAGCCCTGCCAGCCCTCGCCACCGGAATCGTGCACCACGAACTGGCCCGGTGTGATCTCACCCGGTTCCCATCGCGGGTATCGCCACGGGTGGCCATCGACCACGCGCAGACGCAGTTCCCCGCAGTTCTGGGCGCGTCGGCGCAATTCATCAACCGCCTCGGCAATATCGCGCGGCACCCCGTCAAAGGCGTACAGCAGGAACTGGTCATTGGGAACCTTGGCCGAGAGCAGAAACATCTGCGCATCGAGTGCAGCCATATCTGACCCGGCCGCGGTCGGCATAGTCCCGCTAGGCTTCGGCCATGTCCTCACTGTTACCGGCCCCGGGTCCGAACCGGGCCGCCTTGATCACCGGCGCATCCTCGGGAATCGGTGCCGAGATCGCCCGCGATCTGCACGGCCGCGGCCATCATGTGGTGCTGGTGGCTCGGCGGGTCGATCGACTCGCTGAGCTGGCAGCGGAGTTGGGTGAGCGCACTTCCGTTGTGCCGGCCGATCTTTCCCGTCGCGAGGCACGAGCGACGCTGGCCGGGCAGGTGGCTCAACTCGGTCTGGAGATCGACATCCTGGTCAACAACGCCGGTCTGTCCACCATGGGACCGCAACAACGAGCAGATACCGACGCCGAACTCGACATGCTCGAGGTGGATGTAGCCGCCGTGGTCGATCTGTGCACCCGATTCGTTCCGCCGATGGTCAGTCGGCGGCGCGGTGCGGTACTCAACGTCGCATCGGTGGGCGCGTTCGGACCGCTGCCGGGCCAGGCCGTCTACGGCGCGTCCAAGGCGTTTGTGCTGTCCTATACCCACGCATTGCGTGGCGAACTGAAAGGCACCGGTGTGTCGGCGGTGACCCTTTGCCCCGGCCCGGTTCACACGGGCTTCGGTGAGCAGGCGGGCTTCACAGATGCCGAGGCCGAGGCGCTGATGCCGAAGCCGATGTGGGTGTCGGCACGCGATGTCGCGCGCGCCGGTGTCAATGGACTCGATGCCGGTCGCGCGGTGATCGTCCCAGGCGGGATCAACCGGGCCGCGGCTGCGCTCAGCTACCTCACGCCGCGACGGCTGCTGGTGCCACTGCTGGCCCGGGTACACCCCGGTCTCAAGCGCTGAGGAATTCAACAATGCGCCGGCCGACCTCGTCGGGCCGTTCGAGTTGCAGGAAATGTCCGGCATGGTCGACGACCACCGCTGCACTTCCATCCGGTAGCGCATCGGCAACGAGGGGTGTGAAATCGGATGTCATACAACCGTCTTCGGCACCGTGCAGGTACAGCGTTGGCACCTTGGGCGGCTCGGTCCACCAGCGGTGCAGTTCGGCGTAACGGGCCGGGGGGGCGGAGTTGCGGATGGTCGCCCGATAGGGACCGAGCGCAGCCCGCCAGCGGTCCGGCGTGCCGATCGCAGCATTGACATGACGCAGATCCTCGGTGGCGGCATAGCCCGGGGACCAGCGCCGCCACAGCAGCGGCACAATCCACGACGATGACCGCTCAGGCAGGAACGGCAGCTGGAAATAGCTGATATACCAGCTGCGCAGCAGCTGAGCCGGCAGCAGCTTCAGGACTCCGCAACGCAGGGGGCGCAAGGTCGCTGACGGTGGCACCGACATCACTACCGCCTTGCGAAACGGGCTGTCGGGCATCGCGGCCAGTCCGGTCGCCGCGATGGCACCCCAGTCATGACCGATGACCACATCGGCTTCGGTGGGATCACACGCGGCCCACACCTGCAGCGCATCATCCATCAACGCGCCGAGGTGGTAGGAACGGTCCGAGGCCAGCGAGGACGGTACATAGCCGCGCATAAACGGCGCGATCACCCGGTAGCCCGCGGCCACCAGGTGTGGTGCGAGCATGCGGAAGCTATACGCGGTATCGGGAAAACCATGCAGGCACAATGCAATCGGGCCTGTATCCGGCCCCCAGCTCAGAGCCCGAAGCTGCACCGCGGGCGCGGTGACGTCAATCCAGCGCGGCTCAGACATAGGTCATCTCCTCAGCATCATCGCCCCGGCCCGGGGGCACTAGATCGGATCGAAACCGGAGATCAGCCAAACGCCGTCGACATTCTCCATAGTCACCCGCACGCTGGAATTGGTGCGGGCCGGCGGTGCAGCACCCAGCGCAAGAGTCTGGTCGACGTAGGCCAGGACGACAGCGTGATCGGCACCCGCTGACACCGCCGCCGCGGTCGGCACCCTGGCCGCCGCGGTGATCTTCTTCTGTTTAGCGCTCGGGATGACGACGGTCTGAATCAACTGGTTGTAGGACTCCAGAAAGGGCCCGGTCAGCCGGCCGCGCGCGGCATTGAGTTTCTGATCGGCGGTGTCGGGCTGATAGGTCAGCATCTCCACGATTGAGTCGCGGGCGGCCTGCACCGCGTCGGAGCCGGCGCGGTCCGCCTCCCGGCGCGACGCGGTATCCCAGAATAGCCAGATCCCGCTCGCGATGAGCAGAAAAGTCAGCGCACCTGCTGCAGTGGCGCGTAGGTGTCTGCGGCTGGAGATCATGGGATGAACTCCACCTTGGAGACCTTGGACTCGTCGTCGACTCTGGTGATGGTCACTCGCATCCGCCAGCCCTGCGGTTGCTGTTCGGGCACACCGCGGTTGGAGGTCATCACCGTCATCGCCACCAGGACCCGGCCCTCATCACCCTCGGCCGACTCCAGAGCCGCCTCGGTGACGGTGCCCACCGACTTGGACTGGGCGCGACGGGCGGCTTCACTGAACGGCTGTGCGCGCTGGGCGAAGTCGTCGCGGAACACCCCGGTTGAGGAATCCAGGATGCGCTGCACGTCCTGCTCAACGTGTTCGTGGTCGATGGTGGTCAGGTTGATCGCGCCCTGCCGGGCCGCCTGCACCATCTCCTGACGTACTTGCTCGCCGTGGCGGACCTGATAGTCGCGGTAGCCGAGCCAGCCGTTGATTCCCGCGAGCACCGCGAGCAACACCACGCCGGCGATTACGGGGCGCGTCACCCGCGGCCCGGGCAGCGGTTGCGGGGGCGGCACCGAGTCGCCGTCGACCGCACCGGTGGTCTCCGCGGACGCGTCGGCCTCGGCGGCCTGCTCGGCC
>Ga0194035_1000566_pt1 | contig 20891 bp, 16 predicted proteins | sample JunL2320m_MetaG_FD_148680 | JGI IMG/M metagenome (GOLD analysis project Ga0194035, IMG submission 148680) | Anoxic zone freshwater microbial communities from boreal shield lake in IISD Experimental Lakes Area, Ontario, Canada - Jun2016-L239-20m | ecosystem: Environmental > Aquatic > Freshwater >...
CGGCTGTGGTGCTCACTCAAGCGTTCGTCCGATCGAAGGCACTGGTATTCCGGTGACGGAGATGGCCATCGACGAGATTCTCGCTGACACGCTCGTTCTCGATCCGGTTGTCGAGGTTGAGTTGGTGCTCGACGATGACATCTCTGATGTAGAAGATTCCGTGGACGCGCTCGAAGATGACGTGGATTCAGATGACGACGATCTCGTCGTTGAAGACAGTGTCGATGAGACTGACGATGTTGACGCGGACGAAGACGATGAAGAAGACGACGACGCGGATGACGACGAAGACGATGATGACGATGACGACGAAGACGATGATGATGACGACGATGATGATGACGACGATGATGACGACGACGACGACGATGACGCTGTGGAAGATGTCGATGAAATCGACGATGTCGAACCCGATGGGTACTTCGTCTAACTGCGTGCGTCAGTGTGCTGCGTTGTGCGCCCTGTAGGCCGCTCTACGTCGAAGAACGAAGACCAGGCCTGCTAGGCCTAGGACAGTGCCGGTGACGCAGACCCACGTCCACCACTGATTTCCTTGCGTAGCAAGGCTGTCGCGAAAGATCACGCAAGCAAGCAATCCTGCGGCGAATCCGATGGTCCCGAGTAAGACCGCTACGACTCCGTCCACGTCGAGTGGCGCAGGCCCCTTGGCAGCGGGCTCAGGTGATGAGGGATTCGTAGACACGATGTGAGCGTATCGTGTTGACGGCCCTAGGCTGAGCACATGGATCCGCGCACCCGTCGACTGCTGACCCAAGTGGTACTCGGCCTTTCTCTGGTTCTTGTGCTGTTTGCCGCCTGGCGACAGACGCGTTGACGTCGATGGTGATGTGACAGCAGATGCACATGTCATGGGAGCAGGCTCGCACCGAACTTCACTTCGCTCTGATGAATTCGGACCAACTGGTTCGTGCAGTCGCATCTGGTCGGCGGCGTGGATTCCAGCCAGAGTGGCGACGAGTGGAAGTGCGGCCGATTGACATCAAGGCCGGCCGCCGAATCCAAGTGGTGCGGCTCGATGAGAGGCAAGCGCACACGACGAATCTTGATTCTGGTGAATGGCTCACCGTCATCGATGAACTTCTCGACGCGGGTTTTGGTCACTGGCATGTTGATTCGGCCGACGAACAGATTCAACTTCGGGTGACGAAGAAGGGGGAAGCTCTCGTACATCGCGGCAAGCCATCCGAGGTCACCGAACAGATGTCCACCTCGCATGACCGGGTCAAGGCGCGTCGTCTGAATCCGGAGAATCCCGATGTCGAGCGGTTCCTTGTGGCGGTGGGTATCGCCGATGCACAGGGCCGGATTAAGCCAAGTCGGCAAGACAAGTACCGACAGATCGAGGAGTTCGTAAGGGTCCTTGATGCTTCGGTGAATGATGCCCTGATCGCTGGCTCTCTCGTCGAGTCATCTGCCGAAAAGCCATGGCAATTAGTTGATTTGGGCTGTGGTAACGCGTACCTGACGATGGCGGCGTACGTCTTTCTCGCGTGCGTACGGGGTGAACATGTTCGCGTTCATGGCGTCGACGTGCGTGAGGATTCGTACCGTCGTAATTCGGAGTTGGCTACGAACTTGGGAATCGACGCACATGTCACCTTCGAAGCTGCCTACATCAGCGATGCGAGCGATCGCGCCGCAGACGTTGTGTTGGCGCTCCACGCGTGCGACACGGCGACCGATGACGCACTTGCACGAGCCGTGCAGTGCTCGGCTTCGGTAGTTTTGGCCTCCCCGTGTTGTCATCACGATCTTCAACGTCAGATTGGCACACGCGCACCTGAGCCGTACGGATTGCTGACAGGATCGGGGATTTTGCGGGAGAGATTTATTGATGTGCTCACCGACTCGATCCGGGCTGAGCTGTTGCGATGTGTCGGATACCGAGTGGATGTCATCGAATACGTCAGCGATGAACATACGAATCGCAATCTCATGATCCGTGCCATTAAGACCGGCGCACCACCACGTCGACAGGATCTCAAAGAGTACGACGCACTGATTGCTGGCTGGGCAGTTGAGCCACGGCTGGCTCAACTGATCGCCGGTGAGATCGCGTCTGGAAGAAATCGCCTCGGCGCCTGAGTGATCGGCCGTCGACGTGCGGCTTAGTTAGGACTCAGGATCATCTTGGATGACGGCCGCAACCGGCTTCAGCGTAATCAGGGCTAATGCGGTGGCGATGAGTACCGGGACAATGAGAAATGCGGTGTGCACGCCAACTCGATCGGAAAGGGTGCCGAGGATCAGCGGCATCAATCCACTGGCCAGACTCGCAGCGATCATGGTGAATCCAGCACCTCGGTCGGTTCGCCCAGCTGACGCTCGAATGGCGCGCCCCACGCCCAGTGGCCAATGAAGTCCGATACCCGAGCCAGCGATCACGTAGCCCAGCAACATGATCGGTGCTGAGGTCGAAAACCACGCTATTGCAAAGCCAATTCCAGCGATGATGAATGCGCCTATCAAGACTCGCTCGGGGTCGTAACGAGACAGGAACGGCGCTCCGGCAAGCCGACCGAAGGTCATGCCACCAACGATGCTCACCAGTGAGGCTGCTGCAGCGGCCTGTCCCATGCCGGCACGGTCTCGCAGAAGGTCTGACCCCCACAGGGTCATACAAAACTCAGTGCCGGTGATGGTGACGATGACGGCAAACGCAAACCAGTACAGCGTTGGAAGTGGTCCAACTGGCTGATGCCCAGGCTGGTTCGTTGGGTGGCCGTGCTGTGCGTCGTATCGTTCGACATTGCGACCTCGGACAAACTCGACTAAGCCATAACCAAGCATCGTTACCACGACGGCAGGTCGCCAACCCCAGCCGAGTGCAACGCAGCCGCCGACAAGTAGTGGCCCGAGTAAGCCCAAGCCCGATGCCAGTCCGTTGGCTTCTGCCAGGGATCGTGGTGCGGCCAGCCCCTGCTGTTCGGTGATGAATGCGTTTACTCCGACGATGCCGATTGCAGCGCCAAAGCAGGCAACGGCAAGGCCCAGAAGGGTTATCGCGAAGGTTTGCACACCAATGAAGGCCGCCAAACCGACGATGGCGACGCACGACCCAAGTCGCATCAATGGGCCTCGGCCAACCCGCGAAACAATGCGCGGAGCCAAGAACCCGCCGGTCATACCTCCGATAGCAAGTGCAGTTCCGTAGAACCCTTCGACCGTGCGTGATAGCCCAAGTTCATCGCGCAGAATCGCTGTAGCTGGAGCAAAGGTGAACAGGAATAGTCCCCACATGCAGAGTTGTAAGTAGGACACCCACGTTTCTCGGGTGCGGACGACAGTTGGATGAGCGATAGCGATCAGGTCGCGATCAGTCACGACAATGCCGATACGAGGTAATCGATCGATGCGGTCAATCGGCGAACATCGTCTGGGTCAACAGCAGGGAACATTGCTACCCGCAATTGATTGCGGCCGAGTTTGCGATACGGCTCGGTGTCCAAGACGCCATTTGCGCGAAGCTGCTTGCAGATTTCGCTGGCATTGATCGCGTCGTCGAAGTCAATGGTGCCAATGACCTGTGAACGTAGACCCGGGTCACTGACGAATGGGGTTGCGAAGTCAGATGCCTGCGCCCAGTCATACAGAGCTTGTGACGATTCACCGGTGCGAGCAACGCACCATTCCAGCCCGCCGTTGCTGTTGAACCAATCAATCTGCTCGACCATCAGCAAGATCGTCGCAAGCGCAGGCGTGTTGTACGTCTGGTTCTGACGGCTGTTGTCAATCGCAGTCTGTAGATCAAGGAAGGCTGGAATGTAGCGACCTGTCGCCTTGATCTGTGCGGTGCGGTAGATCGCAGCTGGGGACATCAACGCGATCCACAAGCCACCGTCAGAAGCGAAGCACTTCTGCGGGGCGAAGTAGTACACATCGGATTCGGCCTGGTCCACAGGTAAGCCGCCCGCCGCCGAGGTCGCATCAAACAGCATCAGGGCGTCCACGTCACCACCTACGATCCGCTTCGGCGTGATCGCCACGCCAGTTGATGTCTCGTTATGCGGTGTCGCGTAGACGTCGAAACCAGGGGCTGGCTCGAAGGCGGGCGCAGTACCCGGATCGGCTTTGATCACCTTGGGATCGTGAAGGAATGGTGCAGCATCCACCGACGATGCGAACTTGGATCCGAATTCACCGAAGGTGAGAAACTGCGCTTGATCGCGTACTAGGCAGAAGGTAGCTACCTCCCAAAACGCAGTTGACCCACCATTGCCCAGGACAACTTCGTATCCCTCGGGTAGTGAGAAAAGGTGGCTCAGCCCTTCGCGAAGCCGGCCCACTTGGGCACGCACCGTGTTCTGGCGATGTGAGGTGCCGAGGTACTGCGGGGCGTAACGCGCAAGTGCCTGCACTTGCTCAGCGCGGACTTTACTCGGCCCCGCACCAAATCGTCCGTCCCGGGGTAGCAGGTCTTGCGGAATGGTGATCGTGGAACCGGTCACTGAATTGCCTTCTTCTCGCAGGTGATCAAGCGGAGCGAACGCCTCCGGCGCCTATGACGTCGGCGTGTAACCAGATGGCGCAACCATTTGAGCATCCCAGCCTGGAACCTCTTCTGGCTTACGTGGGGCTGGCCCCACGTACTTGGCGGATGGACGAATGAGGCGGCCAGTGCGCTTCTGCTCGAGAATGTGTGCACTCCATCCGGCCAGACGAGCGCAGGTGAACATTGAGGTGAACATATGCGCTGGTACCTGTGCGTAATCAAGAACGATGGCCGCCCAGAATTCGACGTTCGTTTCCAGCACGCGGTCAGGGCGTCGCTCGCGCAGTTCTGCAAGGGCGGCTAACTCAAGCGCCTCGGCCACCTCGTAGCGAGGCGCATTCAGTTCACGGGCCGTGCGGCGAAGGACTCGCGCGCGTGGGTCTTCGGCGCGGTAAACGCGGTGTCCGAAGCCCATGAGTCGCTCGCCACGATCGAGAATTCCCTTGACGTACGTGCGCGCGTCGCCAGAATCTTCCACACCCTCGATCATCGTCAGAACGCGCGAGGGCGCACCACCGTGCAGCGGGCCAGAGATCGCACCAACTGCTCCGGATAGTGCTGCGGCAACGTCGGCCCCGGTTGATGCGATGACGCGAGCGGTGAAGGTAGACGCATTCATGCCGTGCTCAGCGGCACTCACGAAGTACGCGTCAACGGCCCGAACGTGTGCGGGATTGGGCTCGCCTCGCCAGCGGATCATCATGCGCTCGACCACTGTCGATGCCTGATCGATGGTGGATTGTGGAACCATCGGACGGCCGATACCGCGCGCCGACTGTGCGACGAATGACATCGCCATGACAGAGGCGCGGGCTAGTTCGTCGCGCACCTTGTCGTCATCGATGTCGAGCATCGGCTCGAGACCCCAAGCAGGTGACAGCATCGCGAGGGCTGACTGCACATCAACGCGCACGTCACCTGAGTGCACGGGGATCGGGAAAGGCTCGGCCGGAGGAAGACCCGGGTTGAACTCGTTATCAACGAGCAGTCCCCACACGTTGCCGTACGAGACGCGGCCCACAAGGTCTTCGATATCCACTCCGCGATAGCGCAGCGCGCTACCTTCCTTGTCTGGCTCGGCAATCTCTGATTCGAAGGCGATGACGCCTTCAAGTCCGGGCACGAAATCCGACATAGCTGCACTCCCGCTCTCGTGACACCTGTTGGCATCGCCTCTTGCGGCCTGTAGGCCAGCCCATTCGACGAGCGAAAACTCGGTCGAACAGGGTTGGGGTTGAGGTTGGTGACCTCGTCGCCCCGCTTATCCTCCCAAATTGTGGGCGGTGAGGGGTAGTCGGTGTGGTGTGAGATGTACCCCACACCGGGTAGATCCGGGTGGTGATCTTGGACGGTAGGTGAGTGGGGACGCCAGAATCGCCGCTCGCGCTCGATACTGCGACAATTGCCAGGTGAATGAGCATCCCCCGCGAGTCTCGGATCTGCGACGGAACTATGACGACGGACGTCTGCTCGAATCAGATTTAGCGCCGACGCCCCTTGGGCAGTTCAGCCGCTGGTTCGAGGATGCGTTGGTGGCGTCGATCGTGGAACCGAATGCGATGGTGGTGGCTACCTCGGATGCGGACGGGGTGCCGTCCGCACGAACCGTCCTGTTGAAGACGGTGGATCAGCGTGGCTTGGTCTTCTACACCAACCACCAGTCCCGTAAGGGACGTGCGTTGGCCGACAATCCGCGGGCATCTGTGGTTTTCCCTTGGTATCCACTGTCGCGGCAGATCGTGGTTGTCGGTGACGTGGTCGCGGTTTCGCGTGTCGAAGCTGCTGAATACTTCTCGTCGCGTCCCTACGCATCGCGTCTAGGTGCATGGGCGAGCGAACAGTCAGCCGTTATCTCGTCTCGAGATGTCCTCAAGGCTCGCTACGCAGAACTTGCCGCCGCGTTCCCAGACACCGGAAGTTCGCAGGATGTGCCACTGCCAGATTTTTGGGGCGGGTTCCTGTTGCAACCCGTTTCGATTGAGTTCTGGCAGGGACGTCCCTCGCGACTTCACGACAGGCTCCGGTTCGTTCGGGCGCACGACGACGCGTTGTTGGACGATGCGCGCGCGTGGACGATCGAGCGTTTGTCCCCATGACCCGGCTTGCCGGCCGGTAGGGCTTCAATGGCGCGACTTCTCGCTGACCTGACTCCGCTAAAGATTTCGGCCGAATACCGACGGATTTGGTCGGCTTTGTCGATCTCAAATATCGGCCAACAGATGACGTCGGTTGCAGTTGGCATTCAGGTGTATTCGCTAACGCGCTCATCGTTCATGGTTGGTCTGGTGGGCTTGTGTCAGCTTGTACCGCTGGTTGGTTTCGGCCTTTACGGCGGTGCACTTTCCGATACGCATGATCGTCGCAAGGTCGGGCTGTTCGCGGCTATGGGTCTGATGGCCTGCTCGCTGATCTTCTTTCTGCAGTCTGTTCGGGATCTGCGAAATGTCGGTTTGCTCTTCGTCGTGGTGGCAATCCAGTCAGCGTTCTTTGCGGTGGGAAATCCGGCCCGTGGGGCAATCATCCCGCGGTTGGTCGACAAGGAGTTACTGCCAGCTGCCAATGCTTTGAGCATGCTTGCGTGGAACGTGGGCTTTACGATCGGTCCGCTTCTCGGTGGTCTGCTGATCGCTGCTACCGGCGGTGTGTCCGTCGCGTATTTCGTTGATGTTGTTGCTTTTTCGTCCGTCGTCTATGCGATGTATCGTTTGCGTCCCCTACCGCCACTCGGTGATCGTCCAGAACGAACAGGTTGGGCCGCAGTGAAGGACGGTCTCGCATTCCTTCGTGGTCGACGCAATCTCCAGATGTCGTTCTACCTCGATATGGCTGCGATGGTTTTTGGTATGCCGCGCGCGTTGTTCCCAGCGATCGGCGCGAGTTTCTACCCGACTGATCTGCGCATGGCCGCGACGGCAGTGGGGTTCTTGGCTGCGGCGCCGGCTTTCGGAGCGGTCATTTCATCGGTGTTCTCGGGCCCCCTTACGCGCGTTCGTAAGCAAGGCATTGCTGTCGTGATTGCAATCCTTGCCTGGGGCCTTTCCATTGCGCTGTTTGGACTTTCGACGACGCTACTTCTGGCATGCTTCTTTCTGGCTTGTGCAGGTGCGGCTGACAATGTCAGTGCGATCTTCCGTTCGACAATCCTGCAATCAGCGACGCCAGATGAATACCGTGGACGGCTACAAGGCATCTTCACTGTCGTGGTGGCAGGTGGACCACGCCTTGGTGATCTTGAATCTGGAACTGTTGCGGCAATCGCTGGTGAGACATTCAGCGTCGTCAGCGGAGGGATTCTGTGCATCGTGTTCGCACTTGGTCTGGTAGCTGCGGTGCCGTCATTCCTGCACTACGACGGTCAGCACCCAGAGCCGTAATCGCGTGTGGCAGTTGTTGTTTAGTCAGCGTTTGGGATTGATGCTTTATCTTCGCCAATAGCTGCGTAGCGACGAAGTGATTCATCGCGCTCTTGAGCGTGATCTACGATGCGCTCCGGGTACTCACCGGCCAGGAAGGGATGCTCCCACGGCTCATGGGCCGATTTGCCCGGCAGATCCGCAAGCTCAGGAATGTAACGGCGGACGTAATCCCCATGTGGGTCGAAACGTAGGCCTTGGGTGACGGGATTGAAAATGCGGAAGTACGGCGATGCGTCGGTACCGCTTCCGGCAACCCACTGCCAACCGTGCTGATTGCTAGCGATATCGCCATCGCGCAGCATCTTCATGAACCATGAGGCTCCTCGCTGCCACGGTAGGTGCAGATCTTTAACGAGGAATGACGCCGTCACCATCCTGACGCGGTTGTGCATCCAACCCTCGGTGAGTAACTGGCGCATGCCAGCGTCGACGAACGGATAGCCGGTGCGTCCCTGAGTCCAGGCTTCGAAGTGTTCATCGGCAGTTGGCCCGGCCTCGTAATCCATGTGTTCGAACTTAGGGTTGAGCCACGTGCGGGCCGTTGACGGACCGTGGTGCAAGACGTCGGCGTAGAACTCACGCCACGCAATCTCCTTACGGAAAACGGTGTGTCCGGGCGAGTCATTAAGGTCCGCGAGCAAAGTTCGTGGATGAATCTCACCCCAGCGCAGATGCGCTGAGAGCATCGAGGTGCCGGCGAGATCCGGTCGGTTACGTCCGTCGTCGTAACCGTCAAGTGCTGTCTGTTGAAACTCCGCCCAGCGCTCATGTGCGGCCGCTTCCCCGACGGAGGGTAGGTAGACCGACTCGGAAATATCGGGCAGAGGTTCGCTGGTCAAACTTGCGTCTGCCAACCATTCAGGATCAACGTGTTCGGCCGGGCTGCGCCAGCCGTGTTCTAGCCAGGATCGGTAGAAGGGAGTGTAGACGCGATACGGGGTTCCGTCGCCTTTGGTTACCCGTCCGGGTGCGACTGCGTAGGGCGACCCGGTGCGGATGAGCGATCGCCCATTGTTTGCCAGCGCTGTTTCCACCCGGTGATCGCGCGTGGATCCGTAGGGGCCGAAATCTGCACCGATGTGAATGGATGTGGCGGCAATCTCAGCGGCGATGGCTGGAATGACTTCGGCCGGGTCCCCGAAGCGCACAATCAGGTGCCCGTTCATCGATTCATTCAGAGCTCGTAGCGAGTTCACCAGGTAAGCCCGGCGCACCGGCCCAGCGGCGTCCCAAAGCACAGAATCGAAGACGAATAGCGGCAGGACGGCCCCGTCTTGGCACGCTTGACCTAGCGCGGGGTTGTCCTGCAGGCGAAGATCTCGTCGGATCCACCAGATGCTGTTCACGCAAGAACAGTAGGTGCGGTGGAGGGGGGTGTGCCTGTTGGGGGTCGTGTCGGTGTACACGCGACATCAAATGGTGGCTTCCCACCTATCTGCAGACGAGATGTAAGACAATGGGGCTTACGCCCCCGATTGCGAGGATTGACTGCAGTGAGTGATCTGATCGACACCACCGAGATGTACTTGCGTACGATCTTCGAGCTTGAAGAAGAGGGCATTACGCCGCTGCGAGCTCGCATTGCTGAGCGTCTTGCTCAGTCTGGTCCAACGGTTTCCCAGACGGTGGCTCGGATGGAGCGTGACAACCTCGTGACGGTCCAAGGTGATCGTCACTTGGAACTCACTGACGATGGTCGAGCTATGGCTACCCGGGTTATGCGCAAGCACCGGCTTGCTGAATGTCTGCTTGTCGAAGTGATTGGCATGCCGTGGGAGGACGTGCACGCTGAGGCCTGCCGGTGGGAGCACGTGATGAGTGAGGCGGTGGAGCGCCGCATTTTGGAACTTCTCAATCACCCAACTGTTTCACCCTACGGAAATCCGATTCCGGGGCTTGCCGAACTTGATGAACCGGCGAGTGAGTCGAGCCTTGCCGGATTAACCACGCTCGATCGCATGGCCCGAAATGAGTCCGTTCGCGTCACGGTGTCTCGTATCGGAGAACCACTGCAAATCAACAAAGATTTAATGGCCTCGCTGCGGCGCTCTGGCGCGTTACCCGGTGAGACTGTGAAGGTCGTTCGTTCACCGGGTGGTGTGCTGATTGGCAGTGCCGGCGAGTACGTAGAACTCGACGATGTCATGGCATCACATGTGTTCGTCAAGAAAGTTGAAGCGCCGCAAACTCCCTGACCAGTATGGTTAAGCGCGCTTCAGGAGGGTTAGTCCGGTGCCATTACCGATGCAGGTCTGGAGAACCAGATCGGCATTGAGGGATGGCAGTTCACCAGACTGGCGACTTAGGCGCACATGGTCAGTCACTACGTAGGTTCCTGCAGCGAGCCCGTGGGTGACGGTAACTGTCGTGCCGGTTGGGACGTAAGCCATCCACTGGTAGCCACACCAGTTGTGACCGGCAAGCCAAAGTGGGCTGTGAGTCCAGAGCACGAGGTCGCACTTGTCAATCGCGCTCTGTGATCCAGGCTTGTTGACGTAGTGATCGATGGTGATCGACTTTGCCACGGCGTTCGATGTTGCGGTTGTGGCAAGGCGCTTTGCAGACGAAACCTTTGAGCCAACGGGTGCAGCGCTAGCTGTCGCAGCCTTTGCTGTGACATTCGTCGTTGTGATTTTGGCTTCGGGGGCCTTAACTGCGGTGGGGCTAGCGGTGGGCACGACGAGAGAGGCGCCGCTAAATGTTGCAGCGGCAGCAGCTGCCGCAACGCTCTGACCCGCTGAGGCTGAAATCGTCGTCGGGCGGGCTTCGTTCGCACCATCACTGCGAACCCACGCGAACGCGGTACCTGTTGCAGAGATGGCGAAGACCAGGAAGGCCGTGGCGAATACCGCGGTGCGGTGTAGGTGCCTGTTTGTGCTCACGTATATGTCTTCGACCCGCCAAACGGGCTACATAAGCCTGAGCGTCGGCATTTGGTCCGAATGGGTGAGTATTTTTCCCATCCCATTCGGTTGGCCTTGACGCAGCGACACTCATAACCGCGTACGCTCACGTCTCATGGTGAATATCGACTCTGCTTTCGACCGTATCGACCGCCTGATGGGTGACTTTGTCTCCGCAGGAACCACTCCGGGAATCGCCTATGGAGTGGTCAGTGATGGGGCACTCGTGCACTCCGGTGGCGCCGGTGTGGCCCGCCTAGGCGATTCTGCGGCGCCCAATGCGGATACGGTTTTCCGGATTGCATCGATGACGAAGAGTTTTACGGCCGCTGCGATTTTGATGTTGCGCGATGCGGGCCGCCTCGTCCTAGATGCGCCGGTTTCAACGTATGTTCCTGAGCTCGCATCTGTGAACCTTCCGACAACTGATTCGCGACCACCAGCCGTTCGAGACATGCTGACGATGAGTGCCGGATGGGCGACCGATGATCCGTGGGCGGATCGGCAAGAGTCGATCGATGCGGCGGGCTTTTCGGCAATGATCGCCGGTGGGCTGACGTTTGATGAAACCCCCGGAGTGGTCTTCGACTATTCGAATCTGGGCTATTCACTTCTTGGCCGCATTGTCACCAATGTGTCGGGCGTGCAGTTCCAGGATTTCATTTCCGCGCAGATCCTCAGCGCCGTGGGAATGAGCTCATCTGGATTCCGGCTGGAGGACATCCCTGCTGATCGCTTAGCCGATGGTCACTTTCGTCGCGACGATCAGTGGAATGTTGAGCCGTGGGCGGCGACCGGCGAATTCGCCGCACTCGGCGGCATCGCCAGTACGGTGACGGATTTGGCGCGCTGGGTTTCGGTTTTGGCCGGTGCCTTCCCGGCCCGTGACGACGCCGATGCCTGTGTGCCACTTCGTCGATCGTCACTTCGTGAGATGCAGCAGGGGAGTCGCTTCTTCTCAGCAGTTCGTGGCGTCGATTCAGGTGCGGACTATGTGCACGGCGAATCGATGTCGTACGGCTTTGGCCTAGTGATCGCAACCGATGAGCGGTTTGGTGACATCGTCAGTCACAGCGGTGGGTATCCCGGATACGGCTCCCACATGGTGTGGCATCCGACGAGTGGCCTTGGCGTTATCGGACTTGCAAACGGTCGCTACGCGAGCCCTGGCCGCACGGCAGCCCGTATTGCCCTTCTTGCGCTGTTGGAGGCTGCGGATGCACCTGCGCGAAAGATCCGTCTCACACCCGCCGCGAAGGACGCGCGGGTAAGCGTGGACGCACTTCTTGACGCGTGGAATGACGAAGCGGCCGACGCGTTGTTTGCGGCGAACGTAGATTCCGATGTGCCCCGGGATCACCGCAAGAAGGACATCGCTGAGGCAATCGCCAAGGTGGGCGGATTGGCCGGCCCAGCACAGGAAATCAAGGCAACGACCCCGTCTTCGATGGAATGGGTTCGGCCTGGAGTGCGTGGACGGCTCAAGGTTGATATTCAGCTGATGCCTTTGGCGCGGCAGCACGTGCAGACGCTTGGGGTCGATGCAGTTCCGGAGCCAGACGTAGCCTTACGTCAGGCCGCGACATCGGTCGTCGAGGCATTGCTCAATGATGATCCGCAGTGGCCCGCAGGTGTTGTGACTGATGCTGCAGTGGATCACGCAGCCGTTTTGATGGGGGCTGCGGCGGCGAGGTCCGCTGGTGCAGCACGCGAACTTCCAACCGTCGCGGCGAGTGCCCGTAGCCCATATGACGCCTCGTTCGCGTTACGCGGCCGCGCTGCCACCACAACGCTCAAGGTCGTCATCGACCCGACGTCCTACGTGGTTACACATTGCTCCTTTGTTACCGCAGCAGATGCATGGGCAACCCGGACGGCGATTGTTGAATAACGACGCTGGAACATAACTGCCTAGACATGAAGTGAGGGCCCCGAGAATTCTCGAGGCCCTCACTTCATGTTTGTACGCCTTACAAGGCGGGCGTCATCTCCGTATCAATGCCCTTCTTGCGGTCGCTAGCGCGACGAATCATGTGCAGTGGAATGTAGATCAACATGATGGCGATACCGATCAGGAACAGGGTCGGACCTGATCCTGCGGCCACGACGATGTCGGGTGCGTTCCAACCACCGTACGTCCACACCACTGCCCAGAAGAGGAAGATCGCGAGGGCGACCCACTTCATGAACGTGGGCAGGCGGTAAGGACGCGGCGTTTCTGGCCGCATGTGCCGGTAAAGGAAGTAACCCAGTAGCGCCAACGAACATGCGAACAGGTAACCAGCGTTCGAGAAGATGTAGATCGCCAGTGGTGAGCCGAAGAACAGCACGATGATCGAGCAGACAACATTGAAGAGCATCGCGCGATCTGGCACGCCATGTGAGTTGACCTTGCCGAACCACTCAGGCAGGGCACGGTCTTCAGACGCTTGCCAGAGCGATCGACCACAACCCATGATCGCGTTGAGTACGGACAGGATCAGCGCGAGGATCAATGGAACACCGATGACCCACTGAACCCAGGGTTCGTCACCGAACAACTTCGCGGTGAATTCCGTGTAGAGAGTCAGCGGATCGAAGGTGTCGGCGGCACCGAGTACGCCAACGAATACGAGCGGCGTCATGATGTAGATGAATGCTCCGTAGATGCCCTCTGCCGTCATTGCGATCTTCGCATCGCGCGCAGGCTCACGGCACTCGCCGACGTAACAAGCGGCGGCCTCCATCGCGATAACGCTCCAGGTGATGGGGAAAACCCAGCCAAGGTAGAAGGCCGGCGAGCCGGTCACTCCTTCAGGCAAGCTGAAACCAGCGATGTTTGACCAGTTCATGCTGCCGGGCTTTAAGAACGGCAGGAAGATCAGTGCGGTCAGCGGCAGCATGGACAAGATGCCCAAGATGGTTGCGAAGCGAGCACCAAGGTTGAGGCCGAAGCGGGCTGGAATGTACATGCCGACGATGCCGATGATCGAGATTATCAACACGGTCAGTGAGATCGGTGAGCCACCTACGCCGGAGAACAGATTGAACTTGGTATCGGAGTTCAGTCCGAACAGAGCGACGATGTAACTCGCGGCGAGGATCATGTTGATCGGCGCGACCGGGAACCAGCCGAGCCAGTACGACCAGCCGGCGAATCCGCCGAGCCAGTGCGCCCGTCGCTGTCCGAGCGCGGGAGTGAACGACTCCTGTGCGTAGGACGGGACACCACCGTGCCGGTCTGGCCACATTACTGCCATCTCGGCTAGGCACAGACACAGGATGAGTCCGAAAAGCGTGTTCAGGCCGATCCAGAAGATCGCCGCCGCGCCCATGCCCTGAACGGCGAATGGAGCGATACCGGTAACGAGAATTGTTCCGGCGAGGCCAATAACGAATGCGCCCCACCAGTTTGTGGTCTTAGCCAAACCTGATGATTCGGTTGCCAGACTTTCGGTAGCCACTACGCCTCCAGCATTGCAGTCACAAGTGCACAAAGTACTTGGTGATGAAACTATGACCGCCCGAGTCTGGAGTCAATGACTTTTGACGTATATCCGGCCACGAGTTTTGGCGCATCATGTGAACCAATTCACGCACTCGTGTACCTGTAGTGGACACAATGGGTTTCGCACACTTCATTACTGGCAAGTAACCGGCTTGATGGCCGTTGAAACGAGCGTGAGGCAACGAAATTGGTCGGATACTTCAGGTAAACGGTGCGCTTTCAACTTCGGCTGTGGCGCGCAACTTACGTCGGATCGCCGACTCGTAGTTGCCCTCAAGAAATCCTCGTACCGAGCCCTGCGTCGGCGTTTCCAAGACAACGTGACGAGCGGTTCGTGCCTTCGCGACATTGGCGATTCCTGACGCGATGTTGCGCGTGATCAGCACCTGGCCATCGGCGCGAACGCCAAGGCGGCGCAACTGCTTGATCGCATCGTCGACGCGATCGGTGGCGTCTTGACGCTCACGCTTCGTAGGCAGCAAGCCAGGGTTGGGAAGGCCAAATGACGACCCATAAACCTTGGCGATGATGACGACGCCGACCGGCCCGCGATTGGCGAGCTTCGCGGCTAATTCGAGCGACTCCGACCGAAACGCGCCGCCACTTGATGCCAACAGAACGGCAACATGTTCTGTTGGTTGCGGATCAGCGCGCTGACGGCGAAACACGAATTCGTTACGCCCCTGCCCCAACAGGCTCGATACCAAACTCGATACCTGCATCAAGTAGAGCATCGAACAGGTACTGACCGGACGACCGCTCGCAGTGGAGAAGGTACGAGCGTCCGGCATTGGTGTCGTCACGGATGATGTCGGTGTTCACTCCAGCGATCGAGGTGCGGAATGCGCGCCCATTCGGGGTGACCTTGTCCGCGAGGTTGATCGCGCAAAGCTTCGCCAGCATCTTGGCTGAGTCAGATCCGATGAGGCGAACGAGTGCGCGACCGTGCGTCACGTCCGTCCATGCCGCGTATCCACTAGCACCAGGAAGGTCAAGACCGTCGACGAGTGAAGCCGTCGTTGCGCCCTTGGCCATTAGGTACCACTCAGAAGGTGCTGAGCCGATTTGAAGCGTGTCACCGGTGTGACGGGCAGAACCATTCGCCGGCAGTTGTGCAGCCACCGGTGCGCCATCCGTTGAACGAACGACTACCTTCGTTAAATGGCTCTCGTCGCGAAGGGTGAGCGCGGCACTGGACGTACGTGTCGAGATTTCCCAACCATCAACGACGGCGGTAGGGCCATCGATGGTGATCTGGCTGCGAGCGATCGGAGTTGTGTTAGCCACGGAGACGCACTCCCTCAGGATCGACGAACGCGAGGTCTTCGCGCACAACGGCAACGGCGCGACTGCCGTTAGGTAGGACGATCGTCAGACGTGAGCCTGGCGTCGAAAGGTTCTTCGGCACTTGGGCCAATGCGACCGAGCGTCGCAAGGTTGGCGACATCCGGCTAGAGGTAACCCGGCCAACGATCTCGTTGTTACCGCGCACGATCTGACTTGCCTCTGGTGGTACCAGAGCTGGGTCGACCGTCTCGATTGCGACGAGGTGTGGGTAGTCGCCGTCACGGGCTTCCTGCCACGCAAGCTCCTGCTTACCAGCGAAGTCTTCCTTTGCCTGCTTGATCAGCGGACCGAGACCAGCTGAGTGAGCCTGGGTGAGACCGTCGGTGTCTTGTCCAACGATCAGGTGACCCTTTTCAAGACGCAGGATGCGCTGTGCTTCGATGCCGAACGCGGAGATGCCAAGATCCTGTCCGTTCTCGATCAACGTCTCCCAAACGTGCAGGGCGTATGACGCAGGAACATGGATTTCGTAAGACAGTTCACCGGTGAAGCCGATACGCCAGACGATGCAGTTATCGACGCCGGCAACGACGCCCTCGCGCACCTTCATGTACGGGAAGGTCTCGGGATCAAGGTCGATGTCTGTGATGCGCGACAGAAGTTCACGTGAGTTCGGGCCGGCGATGTTGATACTGGCCATGCCCGTGGTGATGGGGGTGATCAGCACCTGCCAGTCGGGATGAACCGTCTGCAGCCACATCTCCATCCACTCCCAGACGGTGGCCGCTCCGGATGACGTCACCGTCATGAGGTAGCGATCTTCGCCGAGGCGCGCGGTAACACCATCGTCGAGAACAACGCCATCTTCAGCGCACATGACGCCGTAGCGCACGGAGCCGATCTGAAGGTTGTCCCACTGGTTCGTGTAGACGAGGTTGAGCAGTTTCACTGCGTCAGGGCCTTGGATATCGAATTTGCCCAGTGGTGTTACGTCGATGATGCCGACGTTGGTGCGTACGTTGAGGGCCTCTGCCTGCGGATCGCCGTAGTGCTCAGGGCGAATCCACTGACCAGCGATCAGCGGCTCTACACCGTGCGCCTCGTGCCACCCATGAAGCGGTGATACGCGAGTTGGCTCGAAGGAGCGACCAGCGAGCGCGCCGAGACTGATCGGTGCGTAAGGCGGACGCCATACGGTTGTTCCAGTTGACTGGAAGTCGCGATTGGTGGCCTCAGCCAGGACGGCCATCGTGTTGATCATCTCGTACTTACCCTGGGCAGGACCCATGGCCGCGGTGGTGAAGCGCTTAGCTAGCTCCGAGGAGTCGTAGCCTTCCTTGGCTGCCGACACAACGTCCTTGTTTTTGACGTCTTCGGAGAAGTCGATGAAGCCCACAGTGCTGCTCTGGAATAGAGCCGGATGTGGATCGCGACCGAGATCTGGGATCTCGACGGGTGCGGCACCAGCGGCGCGACGTGCGGCCTCTGCTCCAACGGCACGACCATGCTCGATGAGCTGCTCGGTGGTGCCATCGCCGAGGATTCCACCAGTTGCCATAACGGTGTCGGGCAGATCATCAGCCGGACTGAAACGTGCAGCGGTGGGATCCCACACCGGACGATCGCCAGCCATGTTCAGCAGGCTTGTCGGTGCAGTCCAACCGGTTGCGGTGACGAGGAGATCGGCCTGCACTTTGGAACCGTTACCGAGTTCAACTCCGGCCACGTGACCGCGACCGAGTGCGCGGAGAATCGTCTCACCCTTACGGGCATCGACGACGCGGGCGATCGTCACACCTGATTGCGTCAGGCGCTCGATCGCAGCGTCACCCGTTGAGTTAGCGGTGAACACGACGGCCGAGGTACCTGGCTTCACAGCGTGAAGACCCGTCAATCGCAGGGCTGCAGTCGAAAGCATCACGCCCGGAAGATCGTTACCTTCGAAGACGAATGGGCGTTCGATCAAGCCAGCGGCAACAACGAGCGTGCCCACGCGCGCCTTGATCATGCGCTCTTTCGACCACACACCGCTGCGCTGGATGACGCCAACCCAGTTGTCGTCGTAGCGACCTGAGACGACGGAGTCGGTGAGGACCTCGACGTTTTCAAGGGCAGCTACCTCGGCACGCAGAGTGGCTAGGTGTGCGAGCTCGGCTGGGCCACCAAAACGTAGGTGGCCACCGATCGCGTACTCCTCCTCAACGAGGATTACCGATGCACCAGCGCGACCAGCTTCGATAGCGGCGGCGATTCCGGCGGGGCCAGCTCCGACGACGAGCACGTCTGGGTGGGCGTAACGCTTATCGAAAATCTCGTGCGGGGTGCCGATAGCAGGAGCCTTACCGCCGGGGGCGAAGGTCGAAAGCACCTTCTGGTAGGCGGGCCACAGCGGCTGCGGCTTGATGAAGGTCTTGTAGTAGAAGCCCGGGCCAAGGAATCGGCCGACGGCCTGGTTGGCACTGCGGACGTCAACCTTGAGCGATGGCCACGCGTTCTGAGCCTCAACGACATCGCCGTCCTTGACGAGGCGGTGTGCACCGCGAACGTTCGGCTCGTTACCAACCTGGAATGAACAGTTGGGATCGAAGAACGTGGCCGTCATGACCCCGCGTGGGCGGTGGTACTTGAACGAACGCGAAAGAAGCTGCTCGCCGTTGGCCATCAGCGCAGACACGATCGTGTCACCTGCGAACCCTGACATCGCCTTGCCGTTCCACGTGAAGTTCACCTTCGTGGAACGGTCGATGACCTCACCTGGTTGTGGCGCTAGCCGCCAGTTACCTGTCGCGCTCATGCGCCACTCTCCTGCGTATGTGCCGGGCCCTGACCAAACGGTGCGATCCAACGGAACTCATTGGTGACGGTGTTGCGCTCAGCGGAAAAGAACTTGCGACAACCCGAACCGTGGAACCAAGACTCGCGTGTCCAACCCATGGGGTTGTCATGGACGTAGAGGTAATAGCGCCACTCGGCTGGATCTGTGGGCGCTACGTTGCGCTTGTGACCGGCTTCGCCTGCGTGGCGAAACTCGGTGCTGTTGCGGGGCCCGCAGTGGGGGCAATCGATGACAATCAACGTGTGCTCCGAATCAGTGACCGACTGAGGCTGCACCCTTTTCGCCAACGAGATTTCCGTCAGCGAAGCGGGACAGTGCGAAGGCAGAAATAAGTTCAGGGGTCTTACCGGTGGCGACCAATTGCGCCATCTGTTCACCGGAAACTGGTCCGGCCTTGTAACCGTAGGTACCCCAGCCGACGTCAACGACGAATCCCTCAACAGGCGTGAAGCCCATGATGGGGGAGTAATCAGGCGTCATGTCGCACAGACCAGCCCACTGACGAAGCAGTTTGAGTGATCCGATCGAGGGCATGAGTTCGAGGATGTGAGTTGCGAGGCTCTCGGTGAACTCCAGAGATCCGCGCATTGAGTACGACGGGTACGGGTCAACGCTGGCGCCGAACACGAGCTCACCGCGGTCAGTCTGGCTGACGTACACGTGCAGCGAACCCGACACGACGACCGCTGGGATGAAGACCTTGACCGGCTCGGTGACCGCAGCCTGAAGCGGGTGAGTGATCAACGGCATTTTCACTCCGACCATGTCGGAGATCGTGCTGGCCCAACCGGCCGTGGCGCTGACAACCATGTTGGTTGAGATGTGGCCGCGGCTGGTGTTGACGCCGGTGACCTTGCCCTCTTTGGTCTCGATACCGAGAACCTCGGTCTGCTGGTGGATCTCGACGCCCATGTGGTCAGCTGCTCGTGCGTAGCCCCAGTTCACGGCGTCGTGACGGATGATGCCACCGGGTGGGTGGTAAAGCGCGCCAAGGATCGGGTAGCGGGTGTTCTTCGATACGTCGAGGTGAGGCACAATCTTGCCGACCTCTTGCGCGTCGATGACCGACGAGTTGATGCCCTGAAGCTTGTTGACCTCCGCGCGCCATGCCATCGTGCGCATCGACGCGTCGTTATGGGCAAGGGTGAGGTGACCGCGCTGGCTGAACATGACGTTGTAGTTGATGTCAGCGGCCAGGCCCTCGTAGAGCTTGACGGAGCGGTCGTAGAACCGCACACCCTCTGGGGTGAGGTAGTTCGAACGAATGATCGCGGTGTTACGGCCAGAACCACCACCACCCATGTACGCCTTGTCGAGAACGGCGACGTTGGTGATGCCGTGGTTTTTCGCCAAGTAGTAGGCACATGCCAAGCCATGCACTCCGGCGCCAATGATGACGACGTCGTACGACTTCTTGAGATCGTGCTGGGTGAACGTCCGCGGCCAGTCTTCATGCGTGATTCCACGCTTGAAGATGTCGAAGGCCGAGTAACGGGCCGGACGACTGGACGTGGGCTTCTTCGCCGAAGTTGACGAACTACCTAGAGCCATTGCCATATGCCTTCACTGAGAGGAACTGAACGGGCATGGTGATCAACGTACGAGGGCCGTGCGGGGCTTCACCGTCAAACTGCAACGAGTCGCCTGGTTCGAGCAGATAGCTGGAGCCACCGACTCCGTACTGCATCTCTCCACTAATCATGAACAAAAATTCAGTTCCCGCATGTTGGTAAAGCGGGAAGACCTCGGTTCGCTCGAGGAGAGTGACGAGCATCGGCTCCATAATGTGATGAGGACCACGTGTAGCGCCGAGAAGTTGATAGAGGTGGCCGGCTTCGCTGCGCGGACTGAGTTCTAATCCGCGACCAGCTTTGACCAGCAAGACATCTGTCTCCTCATCGAGGCCACGGAAGAACGCGGTAAGCGGCGCATCGAGCGCTGTTGCCAAACGTACGAGTGTGGAAAGGCTCGGGGTGGTCTGCCCATTTTCAATCTTGGACAGCATCCCCTTGCTCATCTGCGTTTCGTCGGCGAGCTTGGCCAAGGACCAGCCGCGACGGGTGCGCAGCTCACGCAACTGAGTCGCCAAGACGCGCTCGACCGCCTTCTCCAATGAAGGCTGGCCGGGCACCTCCGGCGACTCAGTTGTGCGAGCAAGAGCAGTCATGACAGTTCGTTCACAGCCCCGTTCCAGGGATCCACGACGTACCAGCCAGCGGAACCTTCGCCATGGCGGCGGCTTCGATGGTGAGTGCGACGAGATCTTCGGGCTCGAGGTGGTGCACATCGTTCTTGCCACATGCTCGGGCAAGGGTGGTGAGCTCCATCGTGAGGGCCTTGAGGTAGTTCGTCATACGACGTGCTGCCTCGTCAGGATCGAGGCGATCCATCAGTTCTGGCGTCTGCGTGGTGATACCAACCGGGCAAGCACCCGTCTGGCATTCGTGGC
>Ga0194035_1000567_pt1 | contig 20876 bp, 34 predicted proteins | sample JunL2320m_MetaG_FD_148680 | JGI IMG/M metagenome (GOLD analysis project Ga0194035, IMG submission 148680) | Anoxic zone freshwater microbial communities from boreal shield lake in IISD Experimental Lakes Area, Ontario, Canada - Jun2016-L239-20m | ecosystem: Environmental > Aquatic > Freshwater >...
ACGCAATCCCACTCATCACCATATAAGTCGTCTTTAATAACTAACATACATTGGTTTCTTGTATTGTCAGAGTTAAATCTAGCTTCCTCGTTGCCGTATACAGTTCCGTTCATACCAATTGGATAATAGTTTTTAGGTATTATTTCTACCATACCGTTTACTTGATTTTTTAATTGTTCGTATGTCCATTTCGTTTTTGACGGCTCGTATGTTATAAAACGTCCGTCTTGTCTTAATTTTGTGTAAATATACATTGTCGTTCTCCGTTCGTTATTTGATACAATTACATTGTATCACGTCTATGTTTAATTGTCAAACAGTTTCTTTATTTATATTAAGTAAATGTTCTCTTTGTAAATGTTGTTCGTATGCTGTTTTTGGGTCTAATTTAACTTTTTTGTTTTTATGTGCCTTAATTCTTTTCTTTATACTGCTTTGTTTTTTTCTTTTTGCCCAATCTTTTATATCTTTTTTGTTTTGTTTTGCTAACTCTAAACTCTCTATTGTTGCAATAACCTTATTGTGATTAACACCATAATATTTTACGTTTATTTGTTTTTCTGGTTCTAACTTTGACCAATCTAATTCTGGTATTTTAGTCATTTTAAATCACTCTTTGGTGCATTGTGTTTATTCAGTAATTTTACAGTGTTGGTTATCATTAAACTTCCTTTGACTGGTCTAGCATTACACTTAGTTTTATATTAAACAGATGATGTTTAGGTATAGTTGTCCCTTAGTGACATTTTAAAAAAATCACTAATAAACAATTATGATACTGACGACGGTGGGGGGGAACTGAGGGGTTATCGCAACCAGGTGTAGCTTTACTGCTATCCCTCACTTTGTCGGCTCTTACGCCTATTCTACGACGGTTTTTATCGTCTGGTGACCCAAGCTGTATGGTTACAAGCATTCGTACCCACGTCTGTTTTGTCATTGTGCCTAAGTTTGTGGTTATTCATTTCGTCACAAGCTATTAGAGGCTCATACTGGACCTTACGGTATCCAATAACTATTATTTAGAACAATAGCTATTTACATAATACATGAAAGTGGTATACTTACAATGTTTAGAACAATAAAAAGCCACCCAATAAAGGTGGCTTTTTCTTTTGTGTGCATATTTATTACGCCAATGCTCTTATATTCAGGCGTTTTGCCCTTTACTGAAAGTAAAGTATTACTTGTAGTATTATACCTTGTAGTATTATCTGTGTTGATTTCAACAGTACCCCTCGTGTGTTTTTTGTCAGTACCCTGTGTTGATTTCAACAGTATAAAGGAGTCAATGTGCATTAACTCCTAAAGCAATTAAACGTTATTACGCCAATGCTCTTATAAAACTAGGTACGTTATATCCAATTACAGGTATTTCTGCACCGTCTGCCTTTGTAATCACTGTTACAGGTACAGTAAGCACGCCACTAAGTTCGTATACACTTTGTGCTAGTTCTGGTGTTTCGTCTAGGTTTATATATTCATAGGTATGGCGTTTCATATCTAAAAATTGTTTGACCATTTTACAATATCCACAAGTTGTTCTGCCATAAACCTTTATGTTCATATAATCCTATTCGTTAGTTGGTCAATGAATAGTACGGCAATTTATAAGTATCGTAAATAAGATTTATCACGATAAGCACCCCACTGGTTTTGCCACCCTGATGAGCTATAAAGTCGGTACGCAAAAGCTACATTTATCTTAGCGTCATAAAGTTCTGTTTCGCTCGGTCTGTTTTTTGCATTTGCACCGTAGATGTTTATTTGAAAGCAACCAATAGAATAATCGCCTGTCGCTGGATTATCGTTTTTTGCTTTTGTGTTGCCACCACTCTCTGCTTTCATTACAGCAATAGCTATGTTTTGTTGCCAGTCATATTTTGCAATTTCTAACATACAATCAGCATTATCCTTAGGTTTAAATGTCAAAGGTGTGTCATTGTTCATCTTTGCAAAAAGCTCCTGCCCTAGCGTGTCTGTGTTTGCCGTTTTGACTATTATCTGATTATCTGCTCTAACTACTTCTGGAACGTATAAAGAGATAAAAATAAAAATAGCACCTGTAACAATACAAAATAGTATCGTTAATGCAAGTGCTATATTCTTTGTTGTGTTAATATTGCGGTTTTTCAAAATGTTGGACAGTTGTCCGTTGTTTCCTTTGTTTAACCGTTTCATACTAACATAATGCTAGTAAACACAACCTAGTTATTTATTAAGCCATCTGCGTAACCTTTGTTAATAGCTTGTACACCACCGTCTATATACCCCTTTTTGTAAGCTTCTGCTTCTTTTGTGACGATTAACTTTTGAATAGCTTGCTCTGCTTTAACTTCATCAAAATCTGATGCTCTTTCGCCCATAAAGCAATATACGGAATACTTTTTTAATATGTAGCCTATCTTATTTGTAATCTCGCTATCTAGTAGTGTGGGGTCTGTTGGTTCTGTCATAGTTAATCCTTTGCGTTTTCGTATTTTCTAAATTCGTAGTCGCCACGTTCTGCCCAACCCTTTTTGTAAGCTTCTGCTTCTTTTGTGGTGATTAACCAAGCCGTATAAAATGAGTAAACTGCCATAATAAACAAGGGCATTATCAGTATCATTACTATTAAATCGTCTTTATTCGTCACAACTAGGTATATCCTTTAGTTTAATTGTTAATTTACCAAAGATGTTTGGTCATAAATACAAGCGTCTGACGGTTCTTTAAAAGCCGTCTGCAGTTCAGTTTGTGTCTTAGTTAATCCCATATTAGCAATCCAATTTATGCCGTATGTGTCCACTAAGCTATCAAAAACACAATTACAGTATGTGGTTTGATTAAATACAGCGCCAACTGTTGGTGTCGGGTCGCAACCCTCATTCCAGCTTTTTCGTGCTTCTGGTACCGACATAGCAACTTTGCTATTCTTATCGTTTGCACCGTTTTTAATTTGCCGTACTTCTATATCTGTCATAACTGCACCAGCTATATATCTAATTACAATAAATGCCACTGCTACTAATACATACTTTGGTACGTTTTTCATTTTGTACCCTGTAATCCTAAACCGTCTTGCGTTTGTTGTGGGTTAAAATTGTTTTGTTGCAAGTCAGTAATACTTTGTGACTTTTGTTTCAACTCAATAGCATGTAAGCCTGAGTTATAGCCAAGTATATACATAAAATAACAAAACCATATTACACCTAAAACTATGCAACATATAACAAAAGTTCGTTCCCTGTCGTGATATTTTTTAGACATTATTTTAACCAGCCTGTCTTTTTAGGTGTTTCAGTCCAAGCGTTTACAAGTTTTTCTAATGTCGTGTTAATGTTTAATAATGCAACATAAATCTCTTGGTTTGCAGGCTTTTCAATTTCGGTGTCTGTCAGTTTAATAACAGTATCAAAATTATTGCCAATCGGTAATAAGTTCATAGAAACAGTTTCAATTTTTGGTTTGTTAGTAGCCCATTTACTATCTGTTTGTACAATAACAAGATAATCTGCATAATCTTTTGCTTTTTTAATACGGCTAATAGTAGCTATACCACAATTAAATATTCTTGCTAAATCAGCTGATGTCATACTTGTAGTGTCAAGCAAGTTTGACATCAACTTAACGTCAGAAAAAAAATCTTTTGTAACGTGTACTCTTGTTCGTTTTTTATTTGCTTTATCTTTATAAAACTTCTTAGTGCTAGATGATTGAGCCATTGTCGTTCTCCGTTCGTTTAATTTTATTCTTTCCTCGTTTGCTTAATTTGCCACCTATTGAGCCAGCTCGTTTAGCTAATTCAATATTTCTAAATCCACCAGTTGTGCTTTTAGCACCACCAATTTTACCTAAATCACTGTAATAATTTGGGTTATTTGCTAAATTTTTAAGTTTAGCTTTTAAAGCACCAGCTTTTGTGCCAGCCATTTATGTCCTTTCGTTAATTTGTATACGTTTATATTATATGTGATTATGTATATAAATGCAATACGTTTAATTTATTTGTAAATAATGTTATAATAAATATTGGTGTGATGCCGTAAAAGATACCCCCATAAAATAAAGAAAATTAGTCCTTTCGTTATTCTCTGGGGTATTTTTAATGCCAAAAAAAGTAGCCACCCTGTTTCTGGGGTGGCTGTTTTTATTTTACATCTGTTAAAAATAGAGTAACTATTTTAGTTTCGTTGTTTGACCCTCGTATGTGCGACGGTGGTGTTTGCCTTAATATGATTAACTAAGCACTCCGTTATTTTGATATTATTCCTCGTCAAAGGTTTCGTCAATAAACATATTTACAATATATTGTCCGTATTGTTGTAAATCACTTTCGTTGGGTGTCGGTTTATAATGTACTTCGTATGCACCAGTGTCGTGTATGTAATCGCTAATGCGTATAAACTCCTCGTTTCCTAATACTTCACGCCATACAAAAACGCCTAATGTTCTGTCTAAATTGTTATAACGATTAAATATATGGTCAATACTACTATAATTGTTGCTATGTAAATATAGTTCGGTGTTTTCAGGGGTACAATAAAAGTCCATTTCGCCATTATCTGTTTGAGCAGTAATAGTAAACGATATTTCTTTATTGTCCACCTAAGTGTTCCGTTCTTAAATCTGGGTCGTGATAATTACCCATATCGTCTGTTGGTACATCTTGTGCAATAGCTTGCTGTTCTGCCAACTCATATTTTGCAATTATTTCTGCATTGTTGTGTGCTAGGTAATTTATAATCGCCTTTGCGTTTATTTGTTTTGTTCGTGACCACCTATTATATTTGCCACCGTCATATTGTTCCATTTAGTGTATTCCCTCTGGTTGTCCGTGTTTATCTAATGTTTGACTTCGCAACGCCATTTCTGCGTCTACGCTAGACATTGTAGCGTAACCTATATTTCTAATTAAATAAAATGCGTGATTATAGGCTTCGTTAGCTTTATCTGGACTGTATAAAGTATCACCCAACATTTGTAAATCTCCTGCCAAGCGTATAGCTTGTGCATAACCACCTTTGCTACTTTCGTAACTATGCAAGCGTTCAAACATTTCACTTAATAGCCAATTACTAGGTACACCGTTTGGTTTTACCCTTAAATGTAAAAGTCTATGGTTCATTGTGTGTGCTGGTATTATCATACCACTATGGTTTCTAACTGCTTTTTGTAATACGGTTTCGTATTCTCTGCGAGGGTGTTCTAGGTGGTGACGTTCAAAAGGTGGGGTAAGTCTACCCGTAGCCATTATTTTTTAGCAATACCAGCTCTGATAGAGCCAAGACCAAGACCGTTTAATACTAAAGTAATAGCTTGTTCGCTTGTCATATTGTGGCTAATAACGCCTGATATTCCAAAAACAATAAGCCCTAAAGATACTAAATAGCTTTTTTTACCTGATAATAATTCTTGGATTTGAGATAACATTTGTTAGCCTTTCTTTATAAATATATTTTTGAGTATAATAATAACTCTATTTAGCATATTACCAATTACGACTTTTTCGTCAATAGGTGCAGGTACTTCTTTTATAACTTCAACAAGTTTCTGTACTTCTTTTACAACTTCTTTAGGTGGTCGTGCCAATTCATTTGACAATGCCTGTTGTACACCAACTAATTGCTGTCGTAAATTATCACGTTCTGCCCTGTAAGCGTTTGCTTCGCCTAGCCCAACCGTAAAGAAACTTACTATAGGTTTGCCAATCCACGCTTGCATTTCCTCGTTTGTGCCAGCTTTACCTCGTAAAAATATATATGCGTTAGATACTTCTGCTAATGTGTTAAACATTGTATTATTTCCTTGTGTTACTGGTTTTGTTATTACAGGTACAGCTAATGGTGTTGGTGCTACATTAACTTTTGGTCTAATCCAACCGACACAACCTGCCCATTGTTTATTTGCCGTTATATGTGCATAGCTACCCACTGGGCTGTTTTGTTCAAAAATAGTGATAGATGACTGCGTTGCACCTAAACACAAGCCTATGTGTCCGTATGTACCCCAATTCCATATAACTATATCGCCTTTAACTGGTAAATTGTTTGGGTCTGGACTGTTTGCTATTTTTGTATAATAAGTTCCTAAAGGGTCTTTAAAAATTGTAAACACTTCAATAGCACCACCATTTGCACCTGTCGGCATAACTTCCCACGCACCACCTTGTAAGCCAACCACCTCGTGAGAATATTGAGCAACTAAATCCCAACACTGATTACCGTAAGCTCGGTCAAAGTCCACTGGTTGTCCGTTATATTTAGCAACAAAGTCATCTACAGTCATTTAATAACTCCTATTTAATTATAGTAAAATCGTTGGTTTCAAAAGTGTGTTCGTATTCTCTGGTAAACCATAAAATAGTCGGTACACGATAAGTTGTGCGTGTTACTAATTTACAATACGGTGGTGACGCTAAAACTCCGTCTGGTACAACACCCATTTTAAAAGCTGGATAATCGCCCTCAGTTTTAAACATTTTTAATTTAAATGTTTGCACTACATATTCTGAAGCACCACAACTTACAAAAACATTATTTATGCTGTCTGCGTTTACGCTAACCTTAGTATGACCACTAACAAAGATAGGGTCGCCAATTTTATACTCTGTTTTATCTGTTTTACTTTGTGGTGCTTCTACAATATCCCTTGGATAAACATAAAAAATACCTAACACTAAATAAAAAATTATGCCAACGCTAAGCAAAACAGTTAATAAGTTTATAGGGTGTAATTTTCTCATTTAAGTATTCCTGCCATTATTGCACCGACTATTGTTAGTGCAATAGATATACCAATAGCACTTGCAAGCTTTTCGTAAGGTGCGAACTTTTCTTTTGTAATAACTACGCTACTAAGACTTTTTAAATCTGTTTCTAATCGTGTTGCGTCTTTTTCTAATGTTTGATATCTATATTTTAAATCTGCTATATGCGTTTTTAAAGTATCTATATCTTTTTCTATTATTACTATTTGGTCTTTGTTATTCATATTTTTAAATTGCTTCGTAAACACCTGTTAAAAGCAAAGTATCTGTACTACCCCACGCAAAAGGTATAGACGATGTTTGTTTAGCTAATGTTACATAAGTACCACTTGCGTTCATAAAGTACGCACCAACGGTAGTGCTAGAAACTAAAGAAGCTGTACCTAAATAAACTGCATTACCAACGTCCTCTGCTGTTGCTAAACCTAAATTAGAGCCACCAGTAACGTTTGCCGTGTAAATGACACTACTTGCTGTAACAGGCAAGGTAAACAATGTACCAGTTCCAGCAACAGTTGTAGTGCCGTGAGTTAATTTTATTTTAAAATGTACTGTTTTGCCTTGTTGTATATAAGCACCTGTAACTGTTCCGTTGTTTAGAGTTATATTTGTTAAAGTTGGCGTATAAGCAGTCCACGCACTACCAACTGCTTCTGTAAAGTTGGCATTTAATTTAGCACTAGGGATTATTTCGTTTGGATTAAAAGTATACATAATGTGAGTTTACCATAAATTAAGTTGGAGTATCTGGGTTTAATGCTGTTTGTACTGCGTCTAAGGTTCTGTTTAATACGTCAATACTTTTACTAACGTCTGTCGCTATAGTGCTACAAGTAAGTCTTATATTTTCAGGAGTATATTCTTTCCTGACTATTTGTAAGTTTAAAGTATTTATATCTGCAATATTATAATCAAAATAATCCACGTCAAAATGTGCTACGTCAAACAAAGATGAGCCTATATTACCTGTTATGTTTCCAATATTTATAACATCTCCAACCTGTATTGTTTCAATGTCGTAAGCACCTGTGGCTGGGTTACTGTCGGCAATAGTAACGGTTAGCCTAACTTCTGCCGAACTGTGCTGATTTAATAGATTATTAGACAGTTGGTCTGCTGTCGCTATTGTTGTTACTCTTGCGTCTACTAATCTTGTAGCTCTTGTGCCATATAATCCTGCTGAATATGAGTTTAAATATTTCTTATATAAAATACTGCCACCACCGATATCCCCACCTGTAAAATAAACTAAGTTTACAATATCCTCTGCACGCTTGTTTAATTCTAGGCTTTGTATATCCTTGCCCATTATGAGTTTATGTGTTGGAATAGTATCTTTTGCTTTAAAATGTAGCTTATTTGTTGCATTGTCTACATACCAATACCAATCAGACGGTGCAAGCTCTAAAGCCTTTTGTATTACTTCATAAATAGTTTGTGATATAAAATTATAAGTAAATGTTGTACCTGTGCTAACCACTGATGTGTCATACAAAACAGACCCATTTTCTAAGGCGTGATAATCTAAAGCACCACGCACCATATCGCTAGGGTCGGTAACGCTATGCAAAACGGTAGTTTTACCGTCATTTGTAAATGTTTCAAAAGTTAAATCACCAGTCTGCAAAATCCACCCTGAACCAGTATCTCTAAGCATTGTACCGTTTGCGTATACATTTGTGTTTGCATACTGCAAGGTTGCGTAAGGTGTTACGGTGGTTGTAAAACTAGAACTTGCACCATAGGCTGTACCAACACTGTTAATTGCGTAAGCTCTAAAATAATATGTAGTTAGTGGTAACAAACCTGTTAGCGTAGTTGTATATGCACCAGTTGTACCAGTAACCGTTTTAGTGCTGTTTGCGCTAGTTGGATTAGCATTAGAGGTTGAATAATAAATACCCCTTGATGTGATAGTAGCGTTGCCAGAGTTTGTAACGTTACCACCAACTAATGCTGTCGTTGCTAATATTGAAGTCGCACTTGTAGTAGTAACCGTTGGTATTGTTGCAATAGTTGGCAAAGTATAATAAAAACTAGTTGCTGACGTACCTAAAAATGGTAAATCATCTCCGTTATGATACGCATAAAACAATGCCGTCTTTGTTCCGTCTGCGTTGTGATATACATATACATCTTGATTTGACGCTACAAAATTATAATTTGTGGGTGCTACGTTTGCACCAAAGTTACCATAATGATTTACGGTGGTATTTATTACGTTGCCGTCATATTGGTATTGAGCAGATGTAGCAATACTGTTCCATACGTTTGATGTCACCGTATTGCCCATATATGCGTTTAATCTAACTAAACTCCTGTTGTTGGCTGTGTCCTGTGATAATAGGGTTACGTCAAGGTGCAATCGCCATTTAGTGCCTAGAGTACCTGAATATAATGCTTCTGAACTTGGCATATTAACTAGCCTTTACTACGAGCCAATAAAGGTCGCCTATTGTTACGGTTACGGCAGAACTAAAGGCAAAATTAACGGTGCTAAAACTTGTGCTGGTAATTGTGTGAGTTACAAGTGAGTTAGTTACTACGGTGGTATCAGGTACACCAGAGGCATCTCTGCGTAAGCTAATTTCTACCACTGTACTTGCTATGCTTGCCTTTAAACTAATGCTAATACTAGACATTGTTGCTACTGCTGATATAAAACTTTGTGCAATAGTGCTGTCGGGTCCAATGTCAATCGTACTAGTTGTTGTTAATTGGGCTTGGTCAGAACTTTCTACTGTTTTATAAATTAAATAATCTAATTCGTGTCCTGCACTCCATAAAGTGATGTCTAATCTATCTCTATCATCATAATTCGGAGTATAACTAATAATTTTACCCTGAAAAAATAAAGTGTCGGTAGTTTCTTTGTCTGTTATATACACTTTAATTATATTGTTAAAATCTATATCGTAACCCTCACCATATTCGTCTATATTACGAGATAAGGATATATTCATTTCAGAAGCAGGCGTGTTTATTTCTTGTGTATAACTAGGCAAACTTATTACGTCTTTTGTTATGTCTTTAATATATGTACCACTAGAGTTGTACACTTTATAAACGTATTTTTTGCCGTTGCTCATTATAAGAACCGTTGCCTATATTTCATAGTTGTTTCAACTGTTCTGGTTGTAAATGTATCAGTATAAGTTATATAAGTATCGTCTGGTGTTAATTCAAAAAATAATCCTGTGTAATCTGTTAAGACTCCGTTTACTTTTACTTCGTGCAATAACGTATCTATGGTCAAAATATCCTGTGCTACCCACGTTTTAGTAACAGTAATAGTTTCGCCAGCCTGATTAGTAAAGGTAATATTACCTGTTGTGCCTGTAATAACAGATATATGCAGTGTTATTTCAAAAGGTGTTTTAACTGTTCCACCAATAACTTCTAAAAAATTATACTGTTTTGTACTAGCTGTGTTTGCATTAGCTAATAAAAGGTTTGTTTTAATAGGTGCATATCCGTAAGGGTCTGTGGCTGTAAACTCTAAATTAAATTGTGCGTAACCACCACCAACATCTTTAAATATAATGTTAGCTAAAGTAGCAGTATATTGTATAGGCGTACCGTCCATAGGTAGTAATAATGTCTTGTTTTCTGGGTCTGTGGCTTTAATAAGGGCGTTCCTAGCGATAAAATAATCGTTACGGCTACCTGCTGTTATTTGACCCTCTAAAGTTATTTTTTTTGACCCATATTCCTTATTGAATATTTGACTGCCAGTTTGTCTTGCTAACTTTTGTTCTGATATAACTATATCTGCAATTTGGTCTGTGTTAATAGTAAAGATATCTACGTTTAATATGTTTGTTAATATGATACCGTTAAAAATTATGTTCTCGTACATTATGCTGTTCCTGCCATTGTACTAATTCCTTTAGTTGATAACTCTATATTCCTTGACAACCTGCTAAAGAAGTTGTCTGCATCTTGTTTATTGCCAATGTTTACGTTGCCATAAATACTCACGTTGCCACCTAAGTTAGCCGTTTGTCTGTCATTTAACACCTTTTCACCACCTCGCATTTGTACCATTTCAGGTCCACGTTCTCCGACTAATGTTAAACCCGCTGTTGCACTTCTAGTTCCAGAAGCTAATGTACTTGTATAAGTATTACTTCCTTTGTCGTATGCCGTAGTTACGTTTCCTGTATAACCAGCACTATGTTGTATCTGGTATGCTTGGTCTAACGTTAATTTGCCTTTATTTATAGATAACTCCATTTGTCTGTTTAAACTAGTAATAGCTTCGTTGCCTTTTTGCAATTCCATATTTAAATCAACCGAAGCGTTATATATTTGTCCTATTGCCAATATTGCACCAGCAGACGCTATTGCTACTACAATAGGTAAGCTGAAAAGACCAGCCATAGCAGTAAAAGCAGTTTTTAATGTAGCAATACTGGTTAAGCCTGTTATAGTCATTAACCTAAAACCTTGATTTATCAAAAGAAAAGCATTACCCAAAGCCATAGCAAGTTTAAGTGCTACAAAAGCACCGACAATGTACGGTATAATTTGTTTATTATCCCATAACCATTGTAAACCCTCTTTTATAACCCTAAAGGCTTCATCTAAATATGGCTTTATTTCTGTAAATGCTTTTTGTAAAGCAGGTATACCAATATCAAAAATCCATTTTAACGCCTTTGGTATATTTTCATTTAAAAACTTTATTACACCGTCTAACCATAATTTAAACTTATCGCTTGATACGAATGCCTGTAATTTAGATGCAAGTGGTGATAATCCCTGTACAAGTGTTAAACCAATACTTTCCTTAACATCATCAAAAGAGTTTTTTAATATTGCTAATTGTCCTGCAAAAGTTTTACCCTCTTCTCTGGCACTACCACCATATCGTTTTGCCAATTCGTCAAGCATCACTGTTTGTGCTTGAGCACTTTTACCAGTCGCAATTAAATTAGATATAACATCTTGCTGACTTTGAGAAAAAACTATACCTTGTCGTCTTAATAAGTGCATACCCATAATAGGGTCGTTTAAGGCTTTACCTAATAGCCTAGAAGCACCTGCAACGTCCATTTTTAGCGCAGTCGCCATATCCAAAGACATTTCAGTTACTCTAGGAAATATGTCTTTACCTATTTTTGTAAATGTAAGTAATAAGTTTTCGCCACCTAAAATTGTTTCATCACTATACTTTGTAACACTTTGCAACTGTGCCGCTAGTTTTTTAGCACTATCGGCTGTAACGCCTGCTATATTGCCTGTGCTTTTTAAAACTGCATTTAATTGTGCTTCTACAAGTTGGCTTTCCTCATAACTCTTTACACTAGCAATACCAAAAGCGACTACTGCGCCTGTTGCAACGGTTAAACCTATTGCCATTTTTTTGCCTATATCGCCAATAGTGTTAGTTATATGTTTCGCACCTTTTTCAAAGGCACTAGTATCTATTCCTAAATCATAATGTATTTTGCCAACTTCGGTAGACATATATTATTCCTGTTTCTTTTTTCTTAAACTTCTATAAAGTTTTGTTTCATTTATTATATTGTGTAAACCACCATATTGCTTTTTAAATGCTGTAACTGTTTCATCTGTGGCGTTTTGTACTGTCATATCTGTAAGTGCTTCTCCAGCTTTTAGTCTATACATTTGTGCCACTAAAGCAAAATATAATTTAGCATATTCGTTCATAGTTTGTTCTGCTGTGTAACCGTAAAAGCGTATAAACTCTGCAAAGCTCAAAAAATGGTCTGAGCTGTCTACGCTAATACTTTTGGGTCTGTGCCTAATTGTATGCCTGTTTCCACTAGGTCTTTTTCATCTTGTGGCTGTGTACTGTTCATCATTTGTGGCATAAGTTCTACAAAAGAAGCTATGTCTAATTTAACGCCTGTTAATTCTGGTATAAGGTCTGTAATCACACTATCTATGTCTTTTTCTGCTTGTCGTATATCGTTAGCTGTGTAATTTATAGGATTACTAAATACATCACTAAGCTTGCCAACTATAAGTGCGTGGCTAAGTCTAAGAGGTTTACAATCTAGTTCTAATCCCTTAACTGTGACCTTAAAATCCTTTGGCATTAAATCTGATATAGATATTCCCATATTGTGCGACCCTTTCTTAACTAATTATTGACGTATCTCGGTTTATTATTGACAAGCTAATTTTAAAAATTTTTGCGTATTGTGCGTCACGTTGGACACTTTCAACGCCACCAATTACAAGTATAGAGTAAATATATGCGTTGTCTATTGTTGTGCTGTACATACGGTGTAAATAGTTCTTAATGCTGTTTATTGTAGTTACTGCGTCCGAAGCAGATGTGTTTTTAATATATACATCAACAATGCTAGTAGTTAATGGTAAATAATTATTATATCCTGCACCTGAATATTCAACCCATATACCGTTTGTGTCGGCAGGTATTTGACCAGCAAAAATATCTGTACCTAATACTCCGTAACCAGCGTTTGCGATATATTTTGCAATTTCTGAAACTATATCCATTATGTTAATCTCCCTGTATGTTTAAATATAGCAACTTTTACCATATCATTTGAAACTTCTAATGCGTCACCTAAATAATGTGCGCCTGTACCAGTCGTTGTATAGTTTTTATATTCAACTGTTTCCATTCTGTATGAGTAATCTTTGTTATAGCCAACACGCCACGATAATTGACTTAATCTTTTAACATAACTGTCAGCTCTTAAAGCACCTTTGTTTTTTGGTGTTTTTTCTCTTGCCCTAATTAAAGTATCTCGTGCTATTTCTTTTAATGATAACTCAAGTGTAGCTTTTAAATTAACGGTAAACTGTGGCAGGTCATTTTTGACGGTTAATTTTCCGTGATAAGTATATGGGTGACTCATATCTGCACTCATCATACTTAAAAACTCGCCCTCTGTGCTAGGTGGTGGTGTTGCCATTATATATCCTGTTTGCCGTATTTAATAAGACCGCATTTCAAAAACAATACTGTGCTATCTCGTAAACGTTTTGCCTTTATAACACTGTCAATTTTAAAATAAACACCGTCTACCGATATAATATCGTTTTTTATAATACCACTATCAGGACTAAACCATACCAACGCACTAGTAGTAATAGTTTCGTTTGTACCACCTATTTGTGTTGTAGTCATATCTCTAAAATGACAAGGCAAAGGGTGTGTAGTTGTAGTTAATAAATGGTCGCCAAAAGCATTACGGCTTGTAGTAATCTTATAAGCTGTACTTTGCATTGGTGGCATTACATAACCTCTGGGAATAGATATTTAATACTACTAATTACGTCTATTGTTTTTTCATTACCATAACTAACAGAATATCCCTCTATACTTTCCTGTGTAATATTATCCATATTGCCTAATTCGGATACTAATGCTTCAAGTATTGCGTATTTAACTATTGCTAAACTCTCTGTGTCACCTGCAATACTAAACTTAGCAGTGACCTTAATATTATTTAAGCCAGTCACAAAAGCACCAGAACGGTGTCGCAACATAGTTTTTAGTGTTTTATGACTAGGCTCAGTTTGGTAATCGCTTGTTAAATATTCGTAAACTACGGTCATATAATCGTCTACAAGTTCTATTTTTGTAATATCTGTGCAAGGTGCTATTTTTAAGTGTTGTACGCCACCGTCATAATATCTGCTAGTAGTATCTGTGCTAGTTAAACTAACACCTGTGTATGCTTCAACGTATCTTATTATTGCGTCTGCGATAAACGGATAAGCGTTCTTTTCTACGGTTGTTAAAATCCTGCCTAGTTTCGCTTCTAAATTGCTCTGACTTATCAAGCCCATTTAATTCCTCTCTTATTCTAAGTAATGCACTATTCCAGTATTCAGTAATCATAATTTTATAGTAACATAAAACAAAAAAGAGTTGGCATTAACACCAACTCTTTAATGTAATAACTAACTTTAGCTAATCAGGTTTGCACCCATACGACCAAGTAATCTGCCGTCCGTTGCACTTCTAGTTTCATCAACTAGAGCTGTAAACGTGACTTCAAACACTGACTGTTCATCTATCTTATAAGCAATTTTCATATTATCTGTGCTAACTGCTTTAAATAAAGTAAATGTTTTTGAGCCGTCTGCATTGTTGCCTTGTGGGGCAATAACTAATTCTAAAGCGTCATTTCGCAAGCTATAACCAGACTTTGTTCCAAAATGCACTTGTGAGCCAGCAGAGCCAACGTCCCAATCACTTTCTGGTACTACATAAGCCATAGTGTTCGGAGATATTTCTGCGAGTTTTAGCTTAACGGTAGCTTTTTGACCTGTTACAACGTAATCCACTGCTGTGTTTCCGTATAAATCGGTCTTTACTTCCGTAAGTTCTCGTTCAATAACAATTTCCGTACCATCAACGGTGTGACCTAAGTCTACACCACCAAAGGTTACTAGGCTTCCTGCACCGACTGTAAGTTTACTAATTTGAGCCATTGTATATCCTTTCTTGGTTAATATTAGTTGATATAATTATCAGCTAACTGTACCAGTTCCAATTATACAAAATGCACCGTCAAAACGAGTTTGTGGTACAACACGCAAAGTAGCACGCATAGCCCAACTGTCTTGAGTGATTAAGTTAATGTCTGAGCCACCAGCGTCTTTAACAACACCACTGTCAAAAGTCTTTGTTTCCAATAGTCTTTTAACGTGTAGTTTTACACGACCTAAATCACCGTAAACTGCAAAGGCTTTATTAGCACCAATTTCACCAACAGCAGGCATAATGTCTACTAATTCAACAGGTGTTCCGTCAATCATAGGAGTTACAGCACCTTGAGGACCAGCTTCCATACCAGCACTACCAAAGAAGTATTCGCCACTTCCAGCAGTTTTAGTTTGGCGTAAAGCATTAAACACGCTAGGGTGCATAAAGAAACGACCACTTCGTCTGATACTAGATACAACCTTGTACTTGCTGTCCATAGCGTCATCTGCACTAAAATCGGCAATAGTAGCACCAACAGTTTGTGTCTTATAAGCGTCAGCTAATGCTGGTGTTAGTAAGCCATAAGTGCTGTCAGTAAATACTAATGTATCAAACAACTTAGCTCTTGCTCGTGCAATTTCTGTTGTTGCGTCTGACCATAGGTTTATTGCGCTGTCCTCAATTACTTCGCTAGTAAATACTAGAGTTGCAATATACTTTTCTAGGGCTACTGTTGTAGCAGAATAAGTAAGTTTTTGTGAGTTTTGAGCTGTTGCTTCGCCAGTTTTGGTAAAGCTAATTTCGTTTGTTCCAGCTAATAGTGTAACGCTGTCACGGTCTGTGCTTCGTACATCACAAAGACGAGAAGCAACACCATAATCTTTTGTAAGACGTTCTACTTCTGCAACGAACTCTGGGTCTGGTACTAAAGCACCACCGTCTGCTGTTGTAGTAACATTTTGGTAGTTGCTCTTATTAACTTCTGACCAAGCTTTGTTTACATAGGCATTATATTCTGCAATACCTGTTGCGTCTTGGTTCTTAAATGCTACTAGACCTTTAGCAAAACGTGCTTCTTTTGAATAGGTATCTAGTGTTTTAACTGTAACTTCTACTGTGTCAACCACGTTTTTTACTACTGCCTTTTCTGTTAATTCAATATTCTTAGCTACAACTGCGTCTGCAATAGCTTCTGCTGTTGGAACTTTTATAGCTTCCATAACTTGTTTTGTAACTGCGTCAAGAACTTCTTGACCAACTTCTACGATATCACTCATATTATAAGTTTTCCTTTAGTTTAATTGTTTTAATAACTTTTTCTGCCTGTTGCACTACAACTTGTGACTGTCGTAATACTACGCGCTTTGTTTCTATTTTGTTTACGCCTGCCGTTGCGTCTTGGGTTTCGCTAAAAGCTACTTCCTTTAACGTGGCTACGAGTGTTTCTAATACACCAATTTCCTTGTTTATTTCGCTACCACCGTCTTTAACTAATATGTGACGTGCGTAAGCGTTTGCTAATGCCCTAAGTTCTGCTGTCTGATTACCGTCTAAACTTTTATTGGCGACCAATGCTTCTGGGTTTGCTGGTATAGATACAACGCTAAACTCTTTCATATTAAGTTTACTAATAGTCATACCGTCTGCACCCCACTCTTGTACCATACCACCAATGCTAACTGCGTTTAAAAATCCGTCTAATATGTAGTTATAAACTTTAGTTGCAAAAGCGTCTTTTAGATAAAACTGAGCCCTTGCCATAAGTTTGCCACCGTCTTTCCAGATTTTTGTGGTGCGTGCAATAGGTAAATTAAATCCGTCGTGACCCCACAATACAACAGGGTTCTTTTTGTATTCTTTAAAATCTATACCGTCCACGTTCATACGTTCTCCGTGTGCGTCTAATGCACCACTAGAAACGATAAACTCAATCTCACCCTCGCCTAGTTTTGTAGCTTTTTCAATATATGCTTCTGACTTAATGTGCATTAAAATATTCCTTTTTAAATTAAAAAACGCCCAACCCAGCTTGTGCTGGTACAGATTAAATCTGTTTAACGTCGGTGCGTTCTACACCTAAACTATCATAAGTATTAGTTATGTGCAAGGTGTTTGTAGTTACGTTATATTCAAAAATCATTTTACATCTATGACATTTAATAGCACCGATAAATACGTTAGCTTTTAAAACTAATTTATTACAACCTTTGCATTTAACGTCTACCATTAAGCAACTCTTTGAGTAATAAGTAATGCGTCTATAACGCCTAAACTATCATTTGCTGTATATGCTGTTAATGCAATAGCTATACTCATATCATTTGTACTAGCTTTTTGACCAATACCAGCAGATGTATATGACGTTATAAAATCACCAATAGCTATGTCTGTTTGTCCATTTACTTTCATAGTAGTTGTTTTGCCAAGTGTTTGTACATATCCGTAACTATTGTTTGTAATGCTTCCTAACACCACACCTAATATTTTGTGGTCGCCAGTTGTAGTTGTGGTGGTTATTTCATCTGCACTAGCAGTAGCTTTAGAAACAACTAATGTTCCAGCCGTTAATGTGCCACCAGATGTGTTTTTAAGATATTGTGTTTTATTTTCCCATACGTTACTAAGACCAAAGTTCCCTGTTATGTTGTGTATACTGGTACTGTTTAAAAAAGGTGTAGTAAAGACAGATACAAAATGATTACCTGTAAATGTTGTGTACGCTGTTGCGTTTGTTGGCAACATCACTGCGTAAGCACCTGCGTTGTCATTTGCAAAAATATTACCAATAATAGTTGTGCCAACCGTATTACTATCCAAGCTAATTGCAACTGAGCCGTTAGTCGCAAACAATTTATTACCTGTAATTAAACCGTTTGTGCCACTATTTGTATAATAAATACTTGTACTAGCTTTAATATAGTTGTCGTTAATAATTAAACCCTCTACGTTTGCACTAACTCTAACGCCTATGGCGTTTGTGGTTGCGTTGGTCAATACATTGTCTGCAATTCGTACTCTATCACCTATAACTACACAAAAAGCACCTGTATGTGCGCTATCTGCGTTAAACTTATTACCTATGCAAGTGCTGTCGGTTGTTAATTGCAACGTGTGAAAGGCAGAAGTGCTGTTATTTGTTACCTGTATATTATTACTAATAGCCCAACTGTTTGTGCCTAATTCAATAGCGTTACCGTTGCCGTTACCTTTACTGTTTGTAAGTGTAATTATATTATTTTTTAAGGTTGAGTTACCTGCAAAGTTTAATGTTAATTGACCAGCAGAAACCGTCATTGTGCTAGTTATTGTACTATTTTCTAATCGCATACCAGTTGTATTGCATACTATAAAAGCGTTTGTGTCGCCTGTTTTAACTAAAATACAGTTATCTATAAATGGATTTATTGCATTTAAGTTCATACCACCAGTAGTAAAGTTAATGTTCACATTGTTAATATAGAACCTTGCACCTGTATGCGTAATTGACGTGGTTGTAAAATTAAGTATAGTGTTTATTGCATTTTCACCGTCAATGCGTAAGTTCGCCAATGTACTTGTCCAACCTGTTTCGGTATATGTTCCCTCTTTCACCAATATTCGTGAGCCTGCAACTGCACCAGCTATCGCACTACTTAAAGTTGTATAATCACCACCACTAGGTGCTACCACAATGTCATAGGTCGCCTGACTTGCTGGTAGTGTTTGCCACGTTGCGTGTGTGCTGTCGGTAGCCTTTAGAACCTGTCCTGTTGTTGGTGCTGTCGCACTAGATACGTTTACAACTGTTGTAGCAGAGTTTAATGCGTCTGTCTTAGCTGATTTGCCTGTTGTGTCTTGATTTGGTGCAACTACATCTGTGCCTATTACTAAACCTAAGTTTGTTCTTGCCGTACTAGCGTCTGACGCACCAGTACCACCGTCTGTTACGGCTACATCTGTTCCAGTTGGATAATATTGTGCGTTATTTGTTACGTTACCAAGCCCAACATCTGACTTTATTAAACCTGTTGGTGTTACTAATGCTGGACTGTTTGCAAAAACTAAAGCACCTGTTCCTGTTTCGTCTGATATCGTATTTTTTAATTGTAGTGATGTTGTACTAGCAAACTGACTAAGAGGGTTTGTAGTAACTGCGTCGCCATAAACAATAGGCGTTGGTAATGTTTGCCAAGTTGCGTGTGTAGCGTCTGTTGCTTTTAAAACTTGCCCTGCTGACGGTGCTGTTGCATTTGATACATTAACAGGTGTGGTAGCCGTATTCAATGAGTCTGTTTTTGCACTTTTACCTGTAGTGTCTGCGTTAGGGGCTACAACGTCTGTTCCTATAACTAAACCTAAGTTTGTTCTAGCACCAGAAGCGTTACTTGCACCTGTACCACCGTCTGTAATTGCTACATCTATGCCAGATGTCATAACACCACTGTAAATGCCTATTATTGTACTATCAGATAATCCGTGTGCTTTTTTTATTACGTTTGTTAATGTTACCTTTTTATTATTTGGTATAGTAGTAAGTTCATCAACAATAGCAACTATATCTGTGCTTTGTGGTTCGGTGTCTGCTGTTAATGCTGATATTTTAATGTTTGCCATTATTGACCTTTCTTAAATGTGTTGTTCTAATCCTATATATCTGCCTTGTTCGGTAACAAAGAAGTCGCCATTTTCTAAAGTAATTATAAAGTTTGTAACTTCGTTTTCGTTTATACCAGCAAAACTTTCGTGATGTATACCACTAATATTTGTTTCACTATGTACACCTGAGATATTATGCACTACTTTTTCTGTTCCTGTTAAAGAAACTTTAGGGTGTGTACCACTAATACTTCCTGTGTGTTTTGTACCAGTAAGGTTTGCGTCTGCCTGTCGCATTATATATGCGTTATCTATCATTGACGCTAAAGATAGCTCTGTTGGTGCAAAAATATGGTTCTGCGTTATTGTGCCGTTATCTGTGGATAAACTAATTAACAATTCATTTGGTAATAGATTATGGTTTTGCGTTATGGTTGTATTATCTAAAGATAAATTGTGCAATAAATCTGCACTAATTAAAGTAAAGTTAATAATTATACTTACATTATCTGTGGATAAGTTTAACAATACATCTGTTGGTGTATTTAAATGGTTTTGTGAAAATGTAGTCGGTATAACTAATAAACCAATACTAATATCGTTAGGCAAGATAATATGGTTTTGCGTTATGGTTGTATTGTCAATACTAGGTGCTAATAAAATATCATCTGTAATAATTATATGGTTTTGCGTTACTGTGTTGCCGTCCTCTTGTAACCCAAAAGTTAAATCGTCTGCACTAATTATATGGTTTTGCGTTATCGTAACATTATCTAAAGTAACTCCAATGGTGGTGTCGTTTACGGTGATATTGTGGTTTTGCGTAATTGTATTATCGTCTGTTTGTAAACCAAAGGTTAAATCGTCAGGCGTAAATGCGTGGTTTTGAGTTATTGTAGTTGTTACAAGTGTTAATCCAAAAGATAAATCTAATGCTGATGTAAAAACGTGGTTTTGGGTTATTGTTGCATTGTCTAATGTAAAGCCTAATGTTACATCATTAACCAATACTACATACGGTTCTTCTAATAATACATACCCACTACCACTTTCGTTTAAAAGATAAAATCCACCACCACTTTCTTGTAAAATATAGCCCACTGGCTAATCCCA
>Ga0194035_1000570_pt1 | contig 20804 bp, 22 predicted proteins | sample JunL2320m_MetaG_FD_148680 | JGI IMG/M metagenome (GOLD analysis project Ga0194035, IMG submission 148680) | Anoxic zone freshwater microbial communities from boreal shield lake in IISD Experimental Lakes Area, Ontario, Canada - Jun2016-L239-20m | ecosystem: Environmental > Aquatic > Freshwater >...
TTAGTAAAAGTAACTGAAGGCGTCATTGATAATCCAGTATCAACTAAAGCTCAGGCTGGGCAAATCCTTGTAAGTGGTCAGGTTTGTAATATTTGATTGCCGGATTTCTGTTGCGATAACGTATACGATGGCCCTCCATAGAAAGAGACCTACTTGCAAAGTTAGGTCTTTTTCTATGGCACGTGGACAAGAGGGACTTGAACGGGAGTGCTGGCAGGAGCACTCCCCGCACCTTGCTCAACTTCAATGCTGGCGGCATTAAGTTGAGTGATTGCTAGCGAAAGTATTTTTCTTTCGCGAAATCAGGCGAGTCCCGGCTGGCCCTTCAATACGCTTATGCTTAAAACTCCTCTGTTTTGGGGAGTTTTTTATTGATATAATAAGCAAATGAATTCATATGTAGCAATTTCTGAAGAAAATAAAATTTACTCATGGTCACCAGACCCCAATGAGCAATACAGCCAACCCCCAGATAAAGCAATTTGTTGGGTCATTGCTGATAACGACGAAGGGTTATTATCAGAAGCTAAAGATAAGTTTAGTAATCTTGGGTTTGAAATAGTTAGTGCAGATTTTTATAGTCCAGCTCCTGGTGCTGATAACAGAGCTATTCATTTAGTAGTCAAAGAACGTACAGATACAAGTAGTATTGAGATAGGCGAAAGTAAACTTAGCCGTCTTGATATGACTAAAGGCTGGATCGCTCACTAAAACTGCATAGACTTATCTTGTATTAAAGTTGCAATAGAGTCTACGGTGGACCTCCAAAGATACCTAACAGATAAGAATTAGTTCTGAAGTAGATAACTCTGTTTTTCAACACTAATTTGTATCTGTTATTTAGTTCTAGTCTACTTTGGTGTTACTGCTATACTGAGTTTATAGGAGAATAAATTATGAAGAAAACTACATGTAATAATCTCGGTGGAGCGTGTGACGAAGTAATAACTGGTGAGACATCTGCAGAAATGGGTGAAAACAGCAGAAATCATGTAATGCAAAAAATCCAGGCTGGTGATGAAGCACACAAAAAAGCTATGGACGATATGATGGCACTAAGTCCAGAAGATCAACAAAAATGGTACAAAGATTTTGAAGATGGTTTTGACTCATTGGAAGATGCGTAACGAATAATAGTTGCGATAGCATCTACGGTGGCCCTCCAATACGCTTATGCTTAAACTCTTCATCCTGAGGGAGTTTTAATTTTTATGGCTAGAATTAAGGACTTTATGTTTAAATTAGTTATATGAAACAAATCTCAAATGACGACGTACCAATAGTCCCCCAGATGGCCGTGTTCGACATTGATGGAACACTTACAGAACCAAATAGCATGAAGATTCCAAAAGAGGTACTGGATGGTTTGGCGCACCTACGCGAAAAAGGCGTAGTTACAACAGTATGTACGGGCCGGCCTTACGTTCGGGTCAAGGAAGCATTGGGTGAAAATTTTGACAAAGTCATAGATGATAAGGCACTCATTTCGGTAGAACACGGCGCAAAGATTGTTGATAAGCAAGGTAAACTTATCGTCCAGTCTGCATTCGATAAGGCCGACATTGATAAATTGATCGAGTTTACGGGTCTAAATATCGATATGGTCCAGTTCCTCGCATACAACCCTGCTAGCATAACGCACAAAACACAAATTTGGTGCCCTGAGCCATCTGACGTAACCCAAACAAATAAAGACCGTAGCTGGTATGCGGATGTATTCAGCGCAACCCTAGAAGAGGTCCAAGAACGCTTATACAATGAGCCTGTCGGTAATGTTACCCTAAAGCTAAAGAGTTTCATTCATGTAGAGAACCTTAAGCTAGAATTTACCGGAGCCTCAATAAAAGCTGTATTCCAGGACGGTGCATTAGAGTATATGAAAAGCAAAGTTAATAAGGCACGAGCCATAACGTTTATGCGTAAGCATTTTGGTATTTATGAGCATAATCTACTTGTGGCCGGTAATGCAATTAACGATGTAGATATGCTTAATATGGAGGCGGGAGTAAGGATCCTTATTGGAAAGGATGGTCCAGAACGTGAGACTACGTTGGGTTACTTATATGCACAAGATATGATGACGTTTTTGGATACTCCAGAGGACCTTGGTCGATTCTTGCAGAAAATTTAGTTGTAATAGCGTCTACTGTGGCCCTCCAAAGCCGCTTATGCTTAAACTCCTCAATTTATGAGGAGTTTTTGTTTGCTATAATTAGGACATGGACAAAACAACAGCATTAAATCGTCTGGAAGAATTTCTAGATAGCAATCCCAACCTAAAACCAACCGAAGGTTTTGCGTTGAGCGAGCCTTCTGAGCAGTTAATTAAAAACGAAACAGTTTATTATATCTGCTGGACTGAGATAAATGGACAAAACTCACGAGGTGGTTATTCATACTATATAATGCCAGACGGCTCAGTTATATTGCCGAGCGGAGGCTCGGGTCAACCAGAAACTCTTGAGAGTATTTATTCTCGCTGGCAAAGTCAAAGATAAATAAAGGTTCATTCTGGCGGAGGCTGGTTGCGATAGCGTCACAGATGGCCCTCCATTGAAAAAGCCTCCATTTTGGGGGCTTTTTCAATGGCTTGGTTATTCGGGACTTGCATGGGACACGCCAAAAGGGTGTCCCGGGTGAAAAATGCCAGTGGCATTTCGCAAGGAAACCTACTCTTCAAAACTTGTTTTTGAAAGATGTAGTTTCGGGCCTGCGCTAGCGTAGGCAAGTCCCGGCTGGCCCTCCAAAGTTACCTAAACAGATACCAGTTAGTTCCAATAGCAGCACCACTGTTTTATTGTGACTAATTGATATCTGCTATTTAGTTCTAGTCCCTTTTGCTCATAGATTATTTGCTATAGTTAGTCTATGAAGTTATATTTGTCATCATATTATCTTGGTAATCATCCAGAGGAGCTAGCCAAACTGGTAGGAACCAAAAAGAACGTTGGAATAATAATGAATGCAGTTGATATTTATGGTGATGAAAAGCGTCCTGAATATTTAGCTAATGAAGTCATGAAGTTCAAAGCACTAGGACTAAACGCCGAAGAACTAGATTTGAGAAAATACTTTGAAGATAATACTAGCTTAACGAAAAAACTCAACGATTATGGCCTTATTTGGGCAATGGGTGGTAACACCTTTGTACTACGAAGAGCTATGCGAATGAGTGGTTTTGACCAAATTATTAGTGACTTAGTGTATCGCGACTCTATTGTTTACGGTGGATTCAGTGCGGGCAGTGTTGTTGCTACTAAAACATTACGTGGCATTGAACTAGTTGATGATTCAGAAGTCGTGCCAGACGGATACAATAAAGAAATCGTTTGGGAAGGATTAGGTTTTGTTGATTTCTCGATCGCCCCACACTATCAATCTAATCATCCCGAAACTGAAGCAATTGAAAAGGTAGTAAAATATTTTGAGACAGAAGCTATGCCCTACAAAGCTCTTCATGATGGCGAGGCTGTAGTAGTTGTTGACGATAGTATCGAAATTTTAGCCTGATAACTATTAAATTTAGTTGCAACAGCGTATACAGCGACGCTCAGATATACTTTTTGCGTAGATCAAAGCGACAGCATTGTAAGATTGTATATAAATAAAGCACTAGCTTGGTAAATATTATTAGGTACGCTAAGATAATTGCAGATGATGAAAAACGATAAAAATATCACGATTCGCACCGATCCCGAATTATGGGAATATTGTAAAATCGAAGCCATCGAAAAGATGGGTGGTAAGTTTTCTGCTCGTGCCATGCAATATGCAGTTAAGATTTATAAAGAGAGAGGCGGCGGTTACATTGGTGAAAAACAAGAAAACAACTCTTTAAAACAATGGACTGATGAAAAATGGGGATACACAGGCGAACCTGGTCATAGCAGGTACCTGCCGCTAAAAGCCAGACTAGGACTATCGCCCGGAGAAAAATCTGCCACTTCTAGGGCGAAAAATATTGGGACACAGCAAGGTCATCAATGGGTTGCTCAACCTGAAAATATTGCAAAAAAAACTAGTAAATTTAGACATGACAACAAACAGCAAGAGATTTAAATAACTACAAATCCTACGTTTGCACACCTGGATTTTCTTTATTGATAATAGGGTTTAATTAATTATTTACAATTCCTAGGTAATTCTTGTATTATAGTTATGAAAATTAACATAAGGATTATCGTATGAATACAAGTATGGATTGGCTAAATATTGGACTATGGGGAATGATCATAGGAACGGTAGCAATAGTTTTATTCAGTTCAACATTACGTAAAGAAGACAGACACCATGCCTACTTAGCGGGATGGATTACATTAATCGCATCAACTTCTTACTATGCATTAACTGTTGGATTTGGTGATTTTACAATTAACGGGCAAGTTGTTCAGGTTGCACGTTACGCTGATTGGATTATTACTACACCTTTGTTACTTGCCAGCTTAATTTTAGTTGCACTACCAAAAAATAAAAGTAAAGAACGTACATCTATTTTAACGGGAATTATTGGCCTTGATGTGTTTATGATTGCCACTGGTCTTTTTGCAACATTAACAACAAATAAGTGGCCGTGGTACATTTTTAGCTGCGTAGCATTGGTACTAATTGCGTACATGCTATACGTTGTAGTGCTAGATGAATCTAAAAAAGTAGCCGGCAAAAAAATAGTTAAAATATATACATCGTTAGCTATGTTCTTGTCGGTTTTATGGTTAGCGTACCCAGCGGTATGGTACTTAGCAGGAAGCGGAGTAGGAACATTAACTACTCAGACAGAAAATGCTATATATACAGTGCTTGACGTAACAGCTAAAGCAGGCTTTGGATTATTGTTACTTGCAAGTATTAAATCTTTAGCAGTAAGTGTTAAGCCAAAAGATGGCGTATCGACAGTTGAAGCAGCTTCAAAATAAATATTTTACTTTGTTAGTTTAGTTACTGCACGCTAAGACAAACAAAAAACTTTAAAGTCAGTTCGGTCCAAAGTTACAGCGTTGATGCTGCTTCGCAAGCATTATTTTTAGATGCAGGTAAATCAAAAGTATTAAGGCTAATTACCTGTTCTGGCAATTACAATAGTCAGGATCATAGCTACGATAAGAGAGTTATTGTTTCGAGCACTCTTATAGAATAAGTAAACTCCTGATTATGGTTATGTTTATGACTATATTTAATTATAATTTAGGTGCATAATCATAAGTAATATAACTTACGAAAGGTGTGACGTGAGCAAACAATCTTCTTTTATAAATATTCTGGTAGGAATAGTGCTATTTGGATCAACAATTCTGTCACCTATGTCGGCTTTAGCTTTTAGTGCTTACGGCGCTGGTACGGCTGGCAGCCCTTATCGTATATCTACTTGTGCGCAGTTAAGCGAGATAAATAACGACCTTAGTGCAAACTATGTATTGGTGGCGAATATTGACTGCGCCAGCGCCAGCTTTACTTCGTTAGCCTTAAGCGCTGCTTTTACTGGCACTTTGGATGGCCAATCTCATACTATAAAAAATCTGAACATTGCTGGCAATGGATTATTTAGTCAAGTAACGGGTGGAACTATAAAAAATATAAATCTAGCCTCCGGGTCTATTAGCGGAACTGGATATGTTGGCAGTATAGTGGGAATAATTCATGGCGCTACACTCATAAATGTGCATTCTTCTTTAGCTATAGTTGGCGAGGTTTATAACGGTGGCTTGGTTGGTTTGTCATATAATGATTTGTCGATTAGCAATAGCTCCTACGGCGGCTCAATAACTAGCAATGTATTTTCTGGAGGCTTGGTTGGTCTTATATTCGACAGCGGTACAAACCTAATTACGGATTCGTATTTTGACGGTACTTTTACCTTGGCGGCAAGGACATTTCCTACGGTATCGCCAAGTCATTTTAATGGCGGTATTGTTGGTTTAATGTATGGCGGCACAATAGCTAATAGTTATGCTGCCGGTAGCATAAATTACGATAATAATGCTAGTACTATTGGTGGTTTAGTTGGATTGACTTACCATGGAGTTTTTAATCATAATTTCTCGGCTATAGCTATAACCGGCGTGTCGGGAACCGGTCTTGGTGCGCTTTTTGGTGTTTTTTATACTGGCGGGGGTAATAGCTCAACCAGGAACGACAACTATTTTGATCGATACTTGACCAATACTTCTGGTAATTGTGCTGGCACCGACCAAGGTTCTGGCGGCTGTACCGCTGTAAACGTTGCTAATGCTACACCTGCATATTTTAAGAACAATTCAATAAATGGTCCATTTAGTGCATGGAATTTTAGTACAATTTGGCAAGCCAATTCGGGTTATCCAAAACTTCGAAGTTTTGCTAGTTTTGCCGATGCAGCTGTTCCAAACAGCGGTGATGCCAACGGTGACGGCACGCAAGATTCTTACCAACCTAACGTTACCTCACTGCCAAATAGTGATTATGTGTGGTCAACTATAGAAGTTCCATTTAGTAGTGGATGTTCTGTCGATCAAGCCATGTGGTCGGATCCAAGCTTTTTAAAGACCGACACTGGGTATTCGTTATTACTTAAGACTATGACAGGATTTTCACTTTATTGTTCTACCCCGGGCGCTACAGTACCAGTGACCATTATTTATGACAAGCTATATGACACTAGTAAGGCTGTACTTCGACATTTTAATAACGTAACTAACACCTACAGTACTGTTCAGGCTGCAGTCTTTGGAACCAGAACCGTAGGCGGAGTAGTAAAAAGTATAGTTAGCTATGACATTACCGACGGCGGCAGTTTTGACACCGACGGATTGTCTAATGGCGTCATTGTAGACCCTGTGGTGCCGTCAGTAATAGCAGTCCCTAACATTGGCGCACCAAATACCGGATTGGGCAAAGTACATAGTACTAGCACTATAGTGGGCACATTTATTTTAGGAATATTTAGTTTAATAACAGCAGGCTTTAGCTTTAATCGCGCTCGCCGACCTTTAAAATAGTTACCGTAGCATTTTGTTTCCTATTCCAAAAACAAGGTCACAAGAATCAATAATAATCAAAAACAACCAGTTACTTTTTTGATATAATCAGATCATGAAAGATACCGAATCAACTATCAGCCCAGCTAGACTAGAGGCTTTTAGCGACGGAGTACTAGCGATTATTATTACTATAATGGTGCTAGAAATTCACTCGCCAGAAGGCCACAGTCTTAGTGACTGGAAGCAATCAATATCTTTATTACTTGCTTACTTATTTAGCTTTATTATGATCGCTATTTATTGGAACAACCATCATCACCTACTTCGTGCAACCAAAAATATTACAGCCATAGTTATGTGGGCAAACATGGCATTATTGTTTTTTTTATCGCTAATACCTGTAACAACAGCGTGGGTTGGAGCAAACGAAAACTACAAACATTCTTGGCCAATCGCATTATATGCAACCGTTTGTTTATTTGCAGGGTTGTCATTTTATGCATTAACCTTAGCAATACTAAAAGCAGACAAAACTAATATTAAAATTGCTAATTTAAATAAAAGCTACAAAGGTATTGTTTCTCCTATTTTATATATATTGGCTATTTGTTTAGCGTTTATTAATCCATACGTTGCAATTGCTATTATGTTAAGTACCGCCGCATTATGGTTTATACCAGACAAACGCCTTACAAATTAACTTGATATTAGATTTTGTTTAATAATTATAGCTAAGTTTTTATGCTAATATACAAATAGCATAAAACGATGTAATTTATTTGAGGGCACAGGGATTAATATGAACAAAAATATAGCTATGATAATTGCTGCTGTGGTAGTAATTGGCGGTGGTGGATTCGTTATTTTAAACAAAAAAACTGACAACACTAGTAAAACTGCTGACACCCGGTATAGTCCAGCTACAACAAACACTCCTGTTCAATCAAAACAAGCTGCTGCAACAATAACGTATTCTAATAAAGGTTTTAGCCCTAGCGCATCAACTGTTAAATCTGGCGATTCAGTGACAGTATCTAATACATCTAGCACTAGTTTACAATTCGATTCTGACCCACATCCTGCACACACTGACAATTCGGACTTAAACGTAGGTACTATAAAGCCAGGACAAACAAAAACTTTTACAGTTACAAAAACTGGAACTTTTGGTTTTCATAACCACTTAAATAGTAGTAACACTGGTAGAATTACCGTTAATTAAGTTAATAAGGTATAAATCATCTTAAAAACATAAGTATTAACTATTTAGTTGTATACTTTTAATATGAATACAGATCCACCAATTAGTAACCCAGATAAATACAAAGTAATATTCGAAAACGAACGAGTTAGAGTTTTAGAATACACAGATAAACCAGGCGACAAAACTACTCTTCATCACCACCCTGACACCGTAACATTTACACTTTCGGCATTTGAACGTAAGTTATATTCGAACGGCCAAGAAAAGGTAGTCGTTAAAAGTGCACACGAAGCTGGGTGGCAACCAGAACAAGACCACGTCGGCGAAAACATTGGTACAACAGATACCCACACCATTTTAGTTGAACTAAAAGAACCTCGTCCAACAAATTAATAATTATTAATATCAAAATTTTGTTAAAATCTAATTATTATATAAATATAGGAGAATTGAATATATGAGCCTAAATTACGTGGCAATAGCAGTAGCGTCGGTTGCAGAATTTATTGTAGGTGCAATTTGGTACATGCCAATATTTGGAGAAACCTGGGGCAAGATTCATGGGTTTAATAAATTGACCAAAAAAGAACAAAATGAATCACAAAAAGCTATGGGCCCTTTAATGGCGGTACAGTTTGCCGTAACCGTTATAACGACAGTTATACTAGCCAAGTTTATACAAATGATTCCAGGGTACTCTGCGTACGTCTTGGCAGACTTTTTGTGGTTAGGTTTTGTTGTTCCTACGCAAATTTCTGCTATTGTTTTTGGTGGAACCGATCCTAAATGGATTGTCAAAAAAGCCGTAATCATGGCTGGTGGTTCACTTGCCTGCTTAATGGTTGCCGCAGCTATTCTGACCAATATGTAAAAACTAGCTTTTATTTAAAATAAAAAAACACCTACTTTAACCAGTAGGTGTTTTAAAAATTAATCGTCGTTTAATACAGTATTAACAGCCTTAAGCATATCTTTAGGAGGCATAATAGATTTAGTTAAGTATTTTTTAACTCCTAATTCCATGGCCTGTTTAATGTATTCTTCTGAATGCATATTGCTAAACACAATAACCTTAGTTTTAGGGTGTTCTAAAGGTTTGTAAGTTCTAATAAATTCAGGTCCGTCCATGTAAGGCATTAGCATGTCTAGCAAAATAACGTCGTAATTTGATGCTCCGGCAAGTTCAAGACCTTCTGAGCCGTCTTTTGCAACAGTAACTTTAAATCCTTCTTTAATAAAAAGAAGTTGATATACTTCTCTTAGCCCTATGTGGTCTTCTATTATAAGTATTGATTTCATAATTTATTTTTAGCAGATATTTATTAATTATCCGATATCTTCCTTAATATATTGTAGCATTTCATTAGGGTTTACATTAACCTTAGTTAAATATCTTACAGCGCCAAGCTTTAATGCTTCTTGCATGCTTTCGATGTCGTCTAGGTTGCTAAAAACTATAACCTTAGTCCAGGGGTGTACTATAGGGTTAAATTCTTTTAAAAAGCCAATTCCGCCTAAATTAGGCATTAACATATCTAGCAAAATAAGATCATAGGTATTGTTTTTTACTAGCTCAAGTCCAATAGCCCCGTCTTCTGCCAATGTTACTTCGTAATCGTTTTTTTCTAGGGCTATTTTGTATGATTCTCGCAAACCAGCGTGATCTTCTATAATAATTATTTTTTTCATATATTCTTCTCTGGTAGCTTAATTATGAATGTTGCTCCCTTATTGTACTCTGATTCAACAGAAATTTCGCCACCTAATCGTTCTAATATTTTTTTATTTAAATACAGACCTAACCCAGTTCCCGGAATATTTTGCGTATTGTCGTCTAATCTGGCGAATTTTTTAAATAACTTGTCCAAATCTTCTGGCTTAATTCCCTTACCGTTATCTTTTATAGAAATGATACTTTTACCGTCTTTATCTTTATGGTTTTCGACCCAAATTGTACTGCCTTCTTTAGCATATTTATTAGAATTGTTTATTAGGTTAGCTATGCACATTTTAAGTTTATTTTCGTCGCTATATATAATTGATTCTTTTAAATCTAACTTTAAAATTTGTTTTTTTAATTTAATGTTAGATTTTTGTTCTTCAATAACTTCTTTAATTAATTTAGCGACGTCTATTTTTGTATCCTTAAGTTGTAAACTGTCAGACTCTGCTCTTGCTACTTCTAGCAAATCCCTAACAATAGTAATTTGTTCGTTATTATAAAAGTTTGCCTTAGAAATAAAATCTCTTTGTTCTTTGTTTAAGTCACCAGCGTAGTTTTCTAGTACTAGGCCTAAAAACTGTTTAACTGCAGTTGCGGGAGTCTGCAGCTGATGTGACGCAAGCGACACAAATTCTGATTTAGCCCTGTCTGCTTCAACTTCTTTAGTAATGTCTCTGGCAACAATAGACGAACCAATAACCCTACCTATGTCGTCGTTAATTGGCGATACAGTTAATGCCACATTTATTATTCTTCCGCTACTAGTTAATCGTGTAGTTTCGTAATTTACGGTTTCTTCACCTTTTAATATTTTTTGATGCGCTTCGGTATTATGATGTTTTTCTTGTGGCAAAATACTATCCATCGACCTACCGATCATTTCTTTAGCGGTATAACCAAACAGTGTTTCTGCACCATCGTTCCATCCCGTAATAATATTATTTGTGTTGCTAGACATAATCGCTACGTTTGAATCCCTAACAATTGCACCTAATGTCTTTAAGTTAAGCTCAGATAATTTTTCTGCTGTAATGTCCCAACATACTCCCACAATATATAATCCTCCGTGATTACCCAGCACTCTTTGTGCATGAAGGTTAACATACTTAATTTTTTTACTAGGAGTAATTATTCTTAAAATTAGATGTAGTTCACTTTCTTTTAATAAAAGTTCTTTCATTGATTTTTCTACATATAATTCGTCTTCTGGATAAACTGTTTTTAGCCATTCGTTAAAAGAAACTTCAGTTACAGGTTTAACAGTTTCATATATTAAGTTCATTTGATCATCCCATTGAACTATATTAGAATCAGTATTCCACTGCCAGGCACCAATTTTAGCCGACTTTGTAGCTATAGAAAGTCGAACTGAAGTTACTGTAAGTTCTTTTGATTTTTCTCGTTCTTTTTCACTAATAAGTGAAAGTTCTTTTGTGATTTTATTACCGTATTTAATGGCATTATTTTTAGACTTTGAAATAGATAATATTAGGCCGACAAGTAACGAGCTTATAGTTGTACCCGATAAAAACACTACAAGAGCTATTTTGAGGTTACTAGTGTCTTGTTTATTAACAAAAGATAAGGTCCAGGCTCTGTTAACTGCAAAAAATATCTCACTTTTTTGGTAGTTAATCGAATTATTAGTTTTTATTAAAGCTGCATTTTTTGTATTGTAATATTCAAATTCACTCTCTTTTTTTAAACCATCATAAACAGTAAAATCAAGATCAAAACTATTTATATTAACTGTGTCTTCTATAAAGTCCTTCATTCTAAATGGAGCAGTAATATAACCGTACGCTTCGGTGTTTGGGGCACTATTTTTTGTTATTTTATTGTTAAAAAATACGGGTAATATGGCCAAAAATCCTGGCACGCCTGTTCCTTCGTCTTGTATTAACGTAATCTTTGGAGTTATTGCAATATCACCGTATTGTTCCGCTTTATTTATAGTTTTACGTCTGCTTAGTTCTGAATACAAATCAAACCCAATAGCTTTTTGATTAGTGAAATTTAACGGCTGTATATACTGAACGGGTACATAAAAAGGCCTTTCACCTTCTGGCTTAATTGAATATGCTGCGTTATTACTTCTTTGCATAGTCTTAACGTATTCATTTTTATTTGCATTTGTTACTTTTTTTGCAAAACTAAGTCCTAATAATCCTGGAAATTTTTCTTCGAAATTTAGCGATTTACAGTATGTAGCCCATTCATCATTAGAAACCTCACCCACACTCTCGAACAAAGCTTTGCCACCATATAGTGTATTTTGATATACATCCAAACGCTTTTTTAAAGAACTCATGATGTCGTTTTTTTGTAAATTCAATTTATCAGTTGTAGATTTATCTAAAGATTTTTTTGTATAATACGCTGCATACCAAGTAGCCGTTAACATTACAAAAAATATTAATATAAAAAACTTATTAACTATAAACCATTTATATAATTCTTTAAGTCTTAGAACTTTATTAAAAATTATTAATAATCCAATAAATACTATAAATATTGGTACATACGTATTTACTATGTCAAATTTTAATCTAAGCTTTTTAATATTATTAACGTTGTTTATTATAGTGCTTTCTTCGAAACTATTTTCGAATTGATTGTATGGCTTAACTTTTTCACCAGTTTTAATATCATAGTAGTAATAATCTGTAGAATAGTCCTGCCAGTTTATTAACGACCCCGTTGTTGGTTCTATCCATACGTCGTTAACGCTATTTAACTTCACTCCGTACTTATCTGGAACTTCGGGCAAAAAATTTAACTCTTGTGTTTTATCAACTGCTCCACCGTAATCTGTTGTATATTTAAAAACTCTTAAACCTCTTACTTTTTCTTCTGCGACAAACTTCATATTTGCTATAATGCTAGAACTTCCATTCCAAAAAGAATATGATTGACCTTTTTTTAGATTCCTAGGTGCAAATAAATACCCTGTTCTGTCTGCATCGCCGTAGCCCTTAACATGTTCGCCTGTTTTTTGATTTATTCCATAAACTGGGCTTGCTTCGTATATTAGCTTGTCGTCTATTGTTTTAACCTCAAAAGTATTTTTAATTTCTATAACACCTTTTTTTACAGTCACAGCTTTATAGCTAAAAGTAGTATTAGAAAAACTTTCGCCTATAAAATCTTTGGATTTGTTGTCGTAAAAGTTGTCTACGGATATAACATCTGCTTTATAAGAAAAATCATTAGGTATTTTTAATAAATACGGCTTAGCTAGCAGAAACCAAAATAAAAATAATACGGACACGCAAAATACGGTTTTGAATATAAGTATGTATTTTTTAAGGATATTCCTAATTTTTGTAAGTATAAGTTTCATATCTAAAGTGTTTTTAAATTAAAAAATGCCCCTAGTATTTTGAATAGCTCTTAAGCTTAAATATAGCATATTTTTATATTTCTTTACATATTAAGCCTAGAGTAATAACATAAGCGCAGTACTCTTTTAAGGAAAGCTTAAGTGAAAACTGTAAACGCCGAATCTTTAGACAGTGTTAATTTCCTAGCTACGCATAATGCAGAGCAACAGGCAGCTTTTGATGCGCTACCTGCATACCCCGTTAAAGTCATAAAAAGAGAAACCTACAAAGATTTAGGCGAAACTGCCTACGGACGCTTTACCGAAGAAAAAGTTTGGTTTGATGACGGAGCAGAACGATCTGTTACTAGGGGTGAGCCCAAAATAAATCACTTTGCCAGCAAAATTATAAGCCCCTACCCTATATCTGACGGCGATCCCTGGCTTACTGGACCAAACGGATTTAACGAAGAAGTTATAGACAGATTAGTTAATCTTGGCTACCCAGTTATATGGCTACATCATCAAGGTAGACATGCGTCTTGGGATATTAAAACTATGGCAAAATTTATTGCCACTAAAAGTGTCGGCAAATCGGCAAATCACGATCATGCATTATTTGATGATTTAGAGGCTAGTGGTTCGGTGGATTTTATGACCAACAAAATAATAAGAGGTGGATTTTCGCGTAGCGCAATGTCTGGTGAAGCTTTTGTGGCAGAAGCTCCAAGGTACGACAGAACCGTGTTGCATAGTGACCTAACCGCAAAGTGTTTTGCGCATATGCCAAACTTATACGAACTAACAAAAACCATATTAGAACAGCTTCCAAAAGAAACTAAAGGTCTTGTTAAGCTTATCGGAAATTTAATTTGCCGCGAACATAGCGGCGAGATTGGCATACTTAAAAAATACGCTGGCACGCTAGACTTGCATCCTATGAACTTATTGCATGAACTGGCGTGGATAAAGCCGTTAATAAGCGGAGATGACGGTATATATTCTAGGGCTATACCACTGGACACTTCGGGGGTTAGAGTATTTTTAAATAAAGACGATATGTCTCATTACACAGACCATCAACTTATTCACCAAAAACATCCTAATTTAGCAATATTAGTAGAACCAGGATGCCACTTAGAAGGCGCTCACCAAATTGCCGTAGACAACAGAATAAAAAGATTTTCGAATGTTATTAATTACATGCGAAGTCACGATATGAGTCTTTTGGGCATGCAACCCAAAGATTATTTACCCAAGCAAGAACTTTTAGCTGTAGCAGCTTAAAATATAATATTAGTGTTAGGCAAAGAAGCTTTTAACTTGTTAATTGTATCTTGGCTAAGCGGGTTGCCAGTTAAATTAAATTCTTTTAGATTGTTTTTAAGATTAGCTAGTTCGTTAGGTAATCCGTCAATTTTATTGTAACTATAATTTAAAGTAACTAATTTACTTAACTGTCCAATTTCGGCTGGCATACCTGTCATATTATTGTAAGACACGTCTAAGTTTGTAAGTTGCGACATCTGTCTGATTTCGCCAATTAGACTACCTTCTAAAATATTATGATCTATCTTAAAATTTGTAACTTTTGTCATTTTGCCCATCTCTGATGGAAGTGTTTTTAAGCTATTATTAGAAAGTATTAAAACGACAGTATTGGTTTTACCGTATATGTCAGAAGTTACTTTAGTTAATCCTTTATTGCTTTGATCGATTGTTGATCCGCCAGGAGTAGTTTTAGCTGCTTCTGTAGTTTTAGTTACACTTGTATTGGTAGTGTCTTTATTAGTTGTAGAACTAGTACTTTTATTTCCTGCTTTGTATCCAACGAATGTTCCAGTTGCTATTAGGATTATGACAATGACTATAAATTTGTTTTTCATATACTTATTATATGCTTTAACTGCAAGGATATATTATATTTATGGATATTTATATACATATATGATATAATTACCCCTGTTATAAGCACGTAAAACGTACGCACTGGTAGCTCAGCTGGATAGAGCGCTTGTCTTCGGAACAAGAGGTCGGGGGTTCGAATCCCTTCCGGTGCACCAAACTATAATCCCGACTAGTGTCGGGTTTTTAGTTTGGTAGATACAAAACTCGGGGTGCAGAATGCGAGTCGAATCCCCCCATCCTTCCCTTTATCATGTAAATATATACCGCATTAAAACAAGAACTTAACATCAGTTATTTTAATGTGTACAAGTTTATATAAACTTAACTTGTATTGATCTTTTTAAATAGTCATAATAACGCTTATGTATCAACCAATACATCCACATATTCCAGAAACACCAACTAAAAAATTAAAGCTTCTTACAGCATTAAGTTTTGCAGGAGTAGTATTTTTAGCTTTAGCCGTAATCATACTTAGCCTACAGTTAATTACTCAATTTAAAAAAACAAACAACAAACAATCGCAAATTGATTCAATATCGGCAGTTTTAGAAAAATCAACCGAAGCATTGCTAAAAGCTAATCGCGACCTAATTGTTCAAAACTTGCTACCACAGTTAGACAGTTTTAGCTCTCAGTGCGATGGCGGCAACGACAACGGAGCCTTGTTTACGCCTTTAAGTAAAACTCCAATCGAAAGCTACAACGTATTTTTGGTTGAATGTCGCAAAAACATTAGTGCAGGCAAAAGCCAGCCACGAATTATTGTTTTTCATGTAAATAATGACGGAACAAAAGAACTAACATACGGCGCTATAGATTCTGAACCTTTATGTATTAGCAACAAGTTGCCAGTTGCAAATAAACTAGCGACTAAGCTACTTATACCCGTTTGCCAAAGCAACTAATAAGCGTGCTGTAATTGTTGATTTTTTCTTACTTGGCTTAATAAATAAAACGAACCTGTTATTACCAATAAATCATCTTTTTTAGATAACAGTTCATTGTATGCTAATTTATTATCGTCTATAACACTAACAGATGCGTATCCCATTTTAATAGCACTATCCCTAATAATTGTTGGGTCGATAGAATGAGCAGGAAGATCTTGCGACGTGTTAAATTTGGTTACAATTAAGCTACTTGTAATATCTTTAAGTTCTTTAAGAACTTCGGCGTATTCTTTGCCATCTTTTAGCGCAATCATGACTGTGGCTTTTTGATTAGGAAACATATTTTTAAAACTTTTTACAAAATTATGACTTTTTTGGCCATTATGTGCACCATCCATTATTAAGACTTTGTCTTTAATATTAAAGACGTCCATTCGTGCAGGAATATATGTGTGTGAAGAAGTTATAACATCTGCTTTTTGCAAAATAAAAGAGCTTTGCAACTGTAATATATAACTTACCGTTTTGTACGCTAGTATAAAATTTCTTTTTTGAAAATCAGCAAGATGATTTAAGTTTAAATCCAACATATCAAGATTATTTACCGTAAATAATTTAGCATCTACAGCCTTAACTTTGTCCTGAATAACCTGCATTACTTCTTTTGACTGCTCATACATAAACACCGTATTTTTAACCTGAATAATACCTGCTTTTTGATAAGATATTTTAGAAATAGTATCGCCTAATATATGCATATGATCAAAACCAATATCTGTTATTACACATACTTTATCTGCCCTGGTTGTTACGTTAGAACTATCGTGTAAGCCGCCCATTCCTGTTTCTATAACTGCGTAATCTACACCTTCTTTGTAAAAGACCCAAAATGCCAATGCTATTAATAGTTCAAAATAACTGGGTTGAACAGGTAAATCCTTAATTTTATCTATGCATTCTGCAAGATAGGTGCAAAATAGTTCATCTTTTATTGGCTTACCATTTAACTGAATTCGCTCTGTTACCTTATCTATATGCGGCGAAACAGTCAGCCCAACTGACATGCCGGATTTTTGCAACAAGTCAGCAATATAATAACTTGTAGACGTTTTACCACTTGTACCAGCAATGTGTACTATCTTAATTTTGTCTTGTGGATTATCTAATTTAGATAATATTGGTTTTATACGTTCAATAGTTATGTCTTTACCCGTAAAAGCTTTAACGGCTGGTACGTATTTTAACAAAACTTTTTCTGCATCATTAATAGAATTAATTATCATTTATCTTACCTATTACTGCAGTGCTGCCGTAAGCCTGGCAACGCTGTCTAATGATTTTAATCTTAGGGGTCTTTTTAGCCATAATTTTAGATTGATCTGATTACTATTATCGATGTACCTTTTTTCGATTACTCGTAGTTTAGATACCGAATTAGCGTCATATAAAACTAACGAAACTTCTAAGTCTAGTTCGAATGACCTAATGTCAAAATTACTAGATCCCACTACAGCAATCGAGTCATCTATAGTTACGTGTTTTGTATGTAAAAATACTGGTTTTTTATACAAATATAATCTTACACCTGCAAGCAACAGTTCTTCGTAATAAGATCTTTGCGCGTGACCAACTAGTATTTTATCGATACTTTCTGAATTAATAATTGTAACTTCTACGCCTCTTTGCGAAGCACTAGTTATGGCGGTCATTAATGCATCGTCGGGCACAAAATATGGAGTAACTATTACTATTTTAGATTTTGCACCGTGTATCAGTGCTGTATAAAGTTTAAGATTTGTACTTTCGCTGTGCCCTGGTCCGCTTGGCAAAACCTGTGCATTTACGCGCCCTACTGAGGCGGGTAAAATGTCAGCCTTAAGAAACTTCTTAGTTTCTGCGTACCAGTCAGTTCTAAATACCGAAGACAACTGCCAAACGACTGGACCTTCTAGTCTTGCAACTAGTTCTTCGTAATATAGCGAATCTTTTCTGTGGTAATTTTTAGAAACGATATTTTGCGATCCTGTGTAGCCTACTTTGCCGTCTATAACTACAATTTTACGATGGTTTCTTAGGTCGGGCCTTGTAAATTCTTTACCTGGACGTAATTTTAATCCCAACATGGCGTTCCATTTTATTCCCGAGCTTGTTAATCTTGATTTTAACTTTTTAAAGTTAGGGTAGTTTTTGCAAGCAAGCGCGTCAAACAATATATATACTTCTACGCCTCTTGCTTTTGCGTTTTCTAGTGCTTTTATTACAGGTTCACTTGTTGAATCTAGAACAATAATAAAATATTCAAATAATATTCGTTCTTTGGCTAAATTTATGTCATTTATTAAAGACTCTAACGACAACTGGTAATTATCAAAAAAGCGAACATTATTACCATCAAAAATTGGAAACCCGCCTAGTACATGATTTAGTTTTACGAACTGTTTTTCTGCTATTGATATATTGGATTTTAATTGTAAGTTTTTGTAGTTAATATTTTTTAACTCGTCAGAAATGTGTTCTTCTGCCTTTTTTTGCAGTTCTCGTCTATACTTTGGCAATCGCGGTGATCCAAAAATTGCATAAATAGACGCCCCCACTACTGGTTCTACCATAATTAACATTAACCAGGCTGTAGCGCTTGATGGCTTGCGGTTTCTTGGGACTATAAAAAGCATTACAAATCTAAGAATCCACTCTAAAACTATTATTAAAATAAGCACGTATGACCACCTAAAAGTCATTTATACCACCTAATTAGGGTTATTTTTTGATTCTGGGCCATCTAGTTTCTTTGGTTCTGATACTACAGATTCTGATTGGGCTAATGTTTTTTGCAACACTTCAAGCACACTTAAAGCGTGTTCTTTGCTCATTCCTATTTTTGAAACTGAAACGGGTTGGTTGTTTTGTCCTGATCCTTGCATAAAGTTCATTACTACGCCGTAATTATTTACCATTACATGTACCATATCTGTATATGTAATACGTGTGTCAATTGGTGTAAGCATAAAAGCTTGTTGCAGTGCTGCATCGTCTTGTTTTTTATATCCTGCAAGTTCCCATAATTTATCTGCTTCATTGTCTACTGCACCAAAATGAGAAATTAAAAGCTCAAGTACGTCTTCGCTAGGTCGTAATTCTCCGTTTTCAAAAAGCGCCAAACGCTCACCTGTAATTTCTACAGATTCCGAAACTTCTAGTAATGATTCTTTTCTTTTTATCCTCATTTCGTGCAATGCGCTTCCCAATGCAGAGTAAGGTGTGTTTTCTACGTTCCCCATATTCAAAAATTGTACGCTTTTAGGTGATGTTTTACAACGACAAGCGTTATAATACTATTAGTTATGAAAATATTACAGAATGTAAGTTTAAAATTATTTAGCACAATGCGACTTGGCGGCACTGCACTTTATGAATGTGAAGTCCAAAATGAACAAGATTTATTAGAAGCACTAGACTTTGCAAAAAATAAAAACATACCATTTAAAATAATTGGTTTGGGTAGCAATATAATATGGAATGACAGCGGCTTTAATGGCCTTTTAATCGTTAACAAATTATTAGGATTTAATATATTAGACGACGGCGTTACTGTACGCATTGGTGCAGGCACAAATTGGGATTATGCTGTAGAACAAACAGTTTTAAAAGGATTGTCAGGCTTTGAGTCACTTAGTGCTATACCGGGTACAGTCGGTGCTACACCGGTTCAAAATGTTGGAGCATATGGTAGTGAAGTAAAAGACACAATCGTGTCTGTTAGATGTTACGACACACAACAAAATAAATTTGTAGGATTAAGTAATAAAGATTGTGAATTTGGTTACAGAACAAGTCGTTTTAAAACTACAGATAGTGGACGATTTATTATAACTTCTATTACATTTAAACTTTCTTTAGATAATCCTAAGCCACCGTTTTATGAATCTTTACAAAGTTATTTAGATGATAATAATATAATTGAATACACTGCCCTAAATATCAGAAAAGCCGTTATAGATATACGCTCCAAAAAAATGCCCGATTCTAACCTTGTAGCAAATAATGGATCGTTTTTTTCTAATCCTATAATAAGCAAACAACAGTTTAATGTTTTATTACTCGATTTTAAGGATATTAAATATTGGGACATAGGCGACGACAACATTAAAATATCTGCTGCATGGCTTATTGAACAATCCGGATTTAAAAACTTTCATGATCCAAAAACTGGAATGGCAACATGGGCTAACCAAAGTTTGGTGTTAGTAAATGAAAGCGCCATAAACACTTCTCAGCTATTAGAATTTAAGCAAAATATTGTTAATGCAGTTCAAGATAAATTTAACATTACTCTAGAACAAGAACCCGAACTAGTATCTTAAATTTATTTATATAAATAAATAATAACGTGCCCATAAAGACTCATGGTCGCCAAAGTGGCAACCGGTCTATTCATGCTTGCGTTGGCAAAGTATGGCAAACCAACCTAGACGCAGGAGTTTTATTGTAATGCGCCCATTTGTAAATAACTAAGTAGCTAAGCGGTAGCTCGGCTTCTTACAGAAGCCGCAGTGCCATTCTAAAGATACCCAAAAGGTGTAATTACTATTTTACGGAGTAGTTTCTGAGGACATAATTTTTTATCTACTTAAAGTTAAAGTAAAAAATTTGCCTAAAGGCAATCCAGAAGAACCGTAAAATAGTTATTACACATGCTGGCGTATCTTTTGTATGGCTAGCTTTGGTTACACCTTTTGCGCTTAAAAGGTGTAGTAAAAGCGCAAACCTGCAAGGTTTGTATAATTATTTTGACGATTACATT
>Ga0194035_1000571_pt1 | contig 20804 bp, 18 predicted proteins | sample JunL2320m_MetaG_FD_148680 | JGI IMG/M metagenome (GOLD analysis project Ga0194035, IMG submission 148680) | Anoxic zone freshwater microbial communities from boreal shield lake in IISD Experimental Lakes Area, Ontario, Canada - Jun2016-L239-20m | ecosystem: Environmental > Aquatic > Freshwater >...
CCATCGCGCAAGCGGTCAACAGCACCATAGAGATCATCCAAATGGGCATCCCCATTGCGCGAGTTGAGTTGATCGACGTCAACAGTGTGAGGATGGTCAATCAATACGCCAAGCTCAGCCTCAAAGAGGCCCCTCTTTTGCTCATGGAGTTTCACGGAAGTCCATTGTCTGTTCAAGAGCAAATCGCTGCAGTGCAGGCCATCACCCAAGATCACCAAGGGTGTGAATTTGAGTGGGCCAAGACCCCAGAGGAGAGAAACAAACTGTGGAGCGCAAGACACCACGCGTACTTTGCTGCTCTTCAATCGCATCCTGGCACTAGAGCCATCAGCACCGATACTTGTGTGCCCATCAGTCGCTTGGCGGACTGTTTGCTTGACTCTATTCTAGAAGCCGACGAGAGTGGTTTGCCGTATTTTCTGGTGGGACATGTTGGAGACGGAAACTTTCATTTCGGATATTTGATTGATCCCAAAAACGACACCGAACGCTCCAAGGCCGAGATGCTGAACACAAAGTTGGTTCAACGCGCACTGAGCATGAATGGCACGTGCAGTGGCGAGCACGGCATTGGGCTGCATAAAATGGATTTTTTAGTCTCTGAGATTGGCGAGGACGCCGTCGATTTGATGCGTCACATCAAGTCCGCCTTGGATCCTTTGAACATCATGAATCCGGGGAAAATATTCGCTGACTGAGACGTTTAACGCGTGAAGGTTTGCCCGTTGGGCAATGTACTTCAATCGATTGAATGATGAGTTTGTGATGAAAATAGAGCTTCTAACGCTTGACTCGGTCAATACGTCTCCAAATAGAAATGCCGCTCTTGCCAAAGCGATGGGTCTGTATTGTCTCGCTCCCAACTTGGAAAGCCAATGAAGAGCGTCATAAAATGACAGCAGTATTTTTTCTTTCCACTTAAATTTTTAATCATATGGGTTAATTTTGATTAAATTTGGCCATACCTCGATAGACGCCAATTTAAAAGCTTGTATGAGCGGATCATCTTGACGATTGATCATGTGGGCAATGAATATAGGAATACTTTCATGAATGAGCGGCGACGCTGCAAGCGTTCCGTGTTCAAGTCCAAAGTTGACATGCTCTTCGCGCATCAACATCAGGCCAACGCCAGCTTCCAACAAAGAACGGCCAACAGCTGCATTGTCAAATCGCACGACTGAATTAAGCTCGAGTCCCTTTTTAGAGAACAATTCTCTCAACAAAATTGAATAAGACATATTGGTATCCGAGGTGGTCAACCAAGGCAGTTGAGCCAATTCTTGCCAGTCGGCGGATTCTATTTTTTCTCTCCATCGCATTGGCCCCGCAACCTTGAATGAAGCTTCACCAATTTGCTGGTAAAAGAAATCTTTATCCAAGGGCATGCCCAGGATCATTCCCAAATCGATCTCTCCATTTTTGATAGCCTGCCTTGTGCTTGATGAATGCCTCACGCGAATATCAATTCCAATAAGTGGATACTTCTCTCGCAAAAGTGCAACAACCTTTGATAGCCCGCTAGAGGTGGATTCGCTGCTGGCTCCTATTACCAGCACGCCTTCTAATTTTCCTTTGATTTCTCTTGCATAAGAAGTAAATGTGCCAACTTCGTTGATGAGTAATTTTGCTTTCTCTAAAATTAATTGACCAGCTTTGGTCAATTCAAGGTGGCGGTTTGCCCTTATAAAAAGTTGAATATCCAGGCACTCCTCGATATGACGCACATGCGCGCTAGCAGCGGATAAGCTGATGTGAAGCCTTTCTGCAGCTCGCGTCAAATGCTGTTCTTCTGCTGCTACGACAAACGTTCTAAGCTGTACGAGATCAATTTGCATATATAGCTAGGGATTACCTGTAAGGGAAACAACTAGGCAAACAAGGGATAGAGAAGAAATCTCTGAAAATTTACTCTATGCGCAAAAAGTAAATTCCGATTGCTGAAAATGAAGATAGACAAAAAGTTCATTCGATTTATAAAATGAATTATGAACGTTCATACTTCAAATTTTAAAGTGATTCTAACTCTTTCATTTAAGCTCAGTTTTGGTCAATGCATCATGCTCTTTGGGAGAAGATGAAACATGCAAGTAAATGATGATGAATCTATAAATCCTGAGGAAAGAAGTCAAGATTTTGCCAGTGAGCTAGCTGAATTTTCAGTCAATCTCACTTGTAACTCTTTACCTTCTGTGGTTATTGAGGCTGCAAAAAACAATATCTTTGATACATTAATTTGTGCCACTGCAGGCTCGAGCGCCTCGGCTATAAAAGAAGTCTATAGCATGGTTCAAGAGTGGGGCGGAACGCCTCAAGCCTCTATTCTTGTCTTTGGTGATAGAGTGCCCGCTCACCATGCCGCTTTTGTCAATGGCTGTATGGCCCATGCCCGAGACTATGATGACACCCACGATGCTGCGGTTCTTCATGCGGGTGTGTCGGTAATTCCTGCCGCTTTGGCAGCGGCACAACTAAAAGGCAAAACCAACGGTCAAGACCTCATTGCGGGCGTTGTAGCGGGCCTTGAAACCATCTGCCGCCTTGGCGTTTCCACTCAGATTGGCATTATCGAGAGTGGGTTTATGTACACAGCGCTCTTAGGTCACTTTGCAGCAACTGTGGCAGCTGCACGTGTCCTTCGTTTGACAAAAGAGCAGACGATCAATGCGTTGGGCATCGCTTATTCACAAGTCTCAGGCAACCACCAAGTAACTCGGGATGCGGCACATACAAAACGTATGCAACCAGGATTTGCCGCCATGTCGGCTTTGATTTCTGTGCAATTGGCGCTTAAGGGCATTCGTGGAGTTCAATCGACTTTCGAAGGCATTGATGGTTTTTTCCGTGTTTACTTAAGAAACCGATATGACCCCAAAATATTACGGGAAGGATTGGGCCAAAGGTTTGAATTTTTACAGTTGAGCTACAAGCCCTACCCTTGTTGTCGCTTTAATCACAGCGCCATTGAGGCCGCTCTTATTTTGAGGGCTGACCTAGGCAAGAAATTAAGCCATATCAAAAAAATACGCGTTGGATTAAATCACCAAGCATTTGAGGCCGTATGTACACCCATTGAAATCAGAAAATCACCTCAAACTGTGGTGCAAGCACAATTTAGCATTCCCTACACAATTTCAGTCGCTCTCACCGATGGCCGTGTTGGCTTAGGTCATTTCAGTGAAATGCTAAGTGAGCGGCTAGATATCATGGCTCTTGCTCAGAAAGTAGATCCCTACATTGATCCCACCATTGAGCAGCAATATGGCCGCAATATTGCACCTACAGTGGTCAGCGTTGAATTCGATGATGGGACCACAGCAAAACTCACCATTGATAAACCTTTGGGTCATCCCAGTCGGCCCATGTCTGCAGAGGATTTAAATACTAAGGCCTCTGACTGCCTGGCGATGAGTGCTAAGTCGTTGGCTCAAGCAACACAGTCCAAATTGAGCGAACTCATGAAGCAATTAGAGCGAGTTGATGACATTGATGCGGTCTTAAACATCTTGATCCATTCATCTGATTAAAAATAACCAAGTGGGACAACATGAAAAGTAAAACTCACATGAACCGCAGAGAGATATTGGCTCTTGGGGGTGGCACACTCCTATCATCTCAACTGATGGCTCAGAGCAAGTGGCCAAGTAAGCCTATTCGATTGATTATTCCCTTTGCACCAGGTGGCAGCAACGACATCATTGGAAGGTTGTTGGCAACCAAAATGACCCAACGCCTCAAGCAACCGGTTGTGGTTGAAAACAAAGGGGGCTCAGGTGGCACCATTGGAACAGACTACGTGGCCAAGTCTGCACCTGATGGACACACCTTGCTGTTCGCCTCCACCTCCATCACCACCAACGCGGCAGGTAATAAAAAACTACCTTACGACTTAATTCAAGATCTTCAACCCATAGGCGGAGTGGGTGCAACTCCTTTTGTCGTTGTGGTGGCTAACAATGTCAAAGCAAAGAACTTGAGAGAATTTATTGAAATAGCCAAGGCCAATCCCAAAGGAGTGAGTTACGGCACAGCCGGCATAGGAGGCATCAATCACCTCGGAACAGAGTTATTTGCATTGGCTTGTAATATTGAACTCACGCACATTCCCTATAAAGGCATTGGCCCCTCTTTTGCAGACATCATGTCTGGAAACCTACAGATGATCTTGCCCACAGTTGCATCTGTGGTGCAACAGGTGAAAGCCGGAAATATGCGCGCCTTGGCTGTCACCAGTTTAGAGCGCTCCTCTTTAATACCTGACATCCCCACCACAGACGAAGCGGGCTTGCCTGGATTTCAGTTGGAAGCTTGGTTTGGACTCCTCGCCTCAGCAAACACCCCTGCAGAAACCATCAACCGAATCAATCAAGAGCTTATGGCCATTCTGAGTCTACAGGAGGTAAAAGAAATTTTAGCGCGCGATGGAGCGGTGCCTAGACCTAGTTCGCCTGAAGCATTTAAAAAATTGATTGTCTCCGACTTAGAACGCTGGAACCGAGTGATCAAGGACTCGAGCTTAAAACTGGACTGATCGCAGATGCCATCTATCACTTCGTTGAGCGATCTGAATTTTCCTGAATTTGTTCAAGAAAATGACATCATAGCTTGGCCACAAGGTCCAGGTGAGCCGTTGGCATTGACAAGAATGTTGGTTTCTCAAAGAAAAGAAATTAAAAATGTATCCCTTTTTTTCGGACTTACTCACTCAGAAACACTGACACCAGAATTGACAGATAACTTTAAACTTTTAGCGCTCAATGGAGCTGGAAGCAGTCGGCATGTTACGTCTGTTGCAGACATGGTGCCATGTTATGTCAGTGCAATACCCTCGATGTTTCGATCAGGACTACTAAGAGCCGAGGTGGTTCTCATTCAAGTAAAACCTATAAGCAAAGGGCTCTATACACTCGGAGTGATCGCGGACTACACACAAGCCATGGTTGATCAAGCCCGTGTGGTTGTGGCGTTGATCAATACTTCTTTACCCATTACTAGACAAGACGCCTTAATTCATGAACACGACATTGATCTCTTCGTGCAAGGAGATGAATCCATCATTGACATGCCAGACCCAAAGCCCTCAGAGATGGAGTCACAAATAGCCAAGCATGTTGTAGGCTTGATCCCAGACCGTGCCACAATTCAATTGGGAGTGGGGACGCTACCAGTAGCCATTGCATATGCTTTGAAAGATCATCGCGATTTAGGATTTCACAGCGGCGTTGTCACCGATGCCTTGGTCGACTTGGTCGAACGCGGCGTTGTGACAAACGCTTTCAAAGGCTGTGATCAAGGACGCACCATAACTGGTGGTTTATTTGGCACACAACAGCTTAGAGATTTTGCGCATCGCAGCGGACTCATTGAGATGCGCAGCTCCGACTACACTCACAATTTAAGCGTGGCTGCAACCATCTCCAAATACCATACCATCAATTCTGCCATTGAGATAGATTTGACGGGGCAGATCAATTCTGAGGTGGCTGGTGGACGATATCTTGGCGCAGTGGGGGGGCAAGTTGACTTCGTTCGCGCGGGACTTGCTTCTGCGGGTGGTCACTCAATCATTGCGTTTGAGTCCACAAGTTTAAAGGGGCAGCAGTCGCGAATAGTGCCATCTCTTGGGAACCGGCCTGTTTCGACAGGGCGATTTGAAGTTGATTTGATTGTGACCGAGTTTGGTGTTGCCAACCTCAGAGGATGCCCATTAAAAGAGCGTGCTAAACGTTTGATTGCCATAGCGCATCCTGTCCATCGAGAATCCCTTATAAAAGCCGTGTTTGAGGGCGGTACTTTTTCATAAAGTATGCCCTTTGAGCTGATCAATACGTTAATTTAAATGCTCAACGATCAAGGAGAAATGCCATTGAATAAAGAAGTGATATTGTCCGCGCACTGCGAAGCTGTGTTCGATCTAAGAATCAATCGAGTTCACCGAATGAATGCATTGGGCGTTGAAACTGTTAAAGATCTGAGGTCTTCGGTTAGGGAGGCATCGTCCAAGGGTGCTCGCGTGCTGCTGATTCGTGGGACGGATCAGGTGTTTTGTGCTGGGGCTGATCTGAAGGAGAGAAAAGCAATGAGCCAAGTGCAGCGGATAGCCCACAATGCAGCGATCAATGAAGTTTTCAATGAAATCGCTTCATTGCCATTTGTAACCATCGCGGTCATCAATGGATTGGCCTTAGGTGGTGGGCTTGAATTGGCACTATGCTGTGATTTGAGATTTGGGGCTACCACGGCAAATTTAGGCTTAACCGAAAGCCGAATTGGCATTATTCCCGGTGCAGGAGGAACGCAACGGCTTTCACGCCTTGTTGGAAAATCGCGAGCATTACAAATCATGCTGAGTGCAGAGCCAGTCACCAGCGAATACGCAGCCTACATTGGTTTGGTCAATGAGGTATTGCCTGATGGTGACTTGGACACTCGCGTCATTGAGTATGCCAAGTTGCTGTCCACTCGCTCTCCAAGAGCACAATCAGAGATCAAACGATTGGTCAGCGAAGGACTTGATTTGCCTCTGCCTCAAGCCTTGGCCTTGGAGCGCAGTGCATTGCCTGCTATTTTAGAGTCCCCTGATTATGCAGAGGGTTTGTTGGCATTTGAAGAAAAAAGACCTCCCCGTTTCTCTTTTATAGCGAGATGATATTTTATCAAGAAACTTGATTATGAAAAACATTGAATTCATATCGCCCTACCCTTTTTCAAACAACTATTCAAACTTTACTTTTTAAGGATTATTCATGCATCCACAACGATTTAAACTCAGTGATGAACAACGTGCATTGGTTAACTCTGTGCGAGATTTAACCATTCAGAAAAATTTTCGAGCCAATTCCATCAAGTATCTCGATGGCACCTATCCTTGGGACAACCTCAATGACTTGGCAAAAATTGGAGCCTTGGGTATGTCTATCCCAGAAGAATATGGTGGTACCGATTTAGGTGTTTTTGAAACAGCATTGGTCATTGAGGAGGTGTCCAAGAATTGTTACCCCACGGCCATGGCCTTAATGGGGATGGTGGGAGTTCAAGTTCGGGTGATCACTACTTTTGCGCCAGAGAGCATAAAAAAAGATATTCTGCCAAAGGTTTGCTCAGGCGAGGTCCATTTGGCGGTCTGTATGACCGAACCTCACGCGGGCACCGATGTTCCTAATTACAAAACCAACACGACCATTAAAGGAGATAAAGCAATTGTCAAAGGAGTTAAAACTTTGATCAGTCGCGCACAAGAGGCTGAATGGTTTGTAGTGTTCACACGAATCAACACAACGCCAGGTCGCGAGGGCATAGGATGTGTGCTGGTCAACCGAAATTACCCTGGTTTTGAGGTCACTGCTCAGTATCACACCATGGGTGGTGAAAATTTAGCTGAAATACAGTTTAATAATGTTGAAGTTCCTTTGGAAAATGTAATTTTGCATGAAGGCGGGTTCAAGAAACTTTTATCTGCTTTTAATACCCAACGCTGCCTCAATCCAAGTGTCTCTTTGGGACTTGCCGAGGGCGCCTTTGAAGAGGCCATAAAATACGTAAGAGAACGCACCATTCGCGGCAATCCCGTTAGTGAGTTCCAAGGAATTCAGTGGAAATTAGCTGAAATGTACAGGGATATCGAAGCTGGTCGAGCACTTTTGTATCGCGCCTGCCTCTCTGCCAACCCCTTTCCCGATCCACATGAAGCAGCTATTGCAAAAATGTTTGTCAATGAAATGGCAATTCGTGTTTGCAATGAAGCCTTACAAGTGCATGGTGGACACGGATTTACCGATGATTACCCCATTTCCAGAATGTACAGAGGCGTTCGTTATGGCACTCTGGGTGGCGGTGCCACGGAAGCACTCAAGGACTTGGTTGGCAAGAAGCTAGTCAATGATTTTGACTTGGCTGACGGATTCTTGGGTTTGGGTACCTTTTAATGCGATCTCTTCTTTTTGTACCTGCGCACGAAGCTAAAAAACTTAAAAAAGCACTTGGCTGTAGCGCTGATGTCATGATCATTGATTTGGAGGATGCAGTACCCGAATTTGAAAAGACCAATGCACGCTCAATGTGTTTTGACTTTCTAAGTGAGCACCAGCATGGCTCAAAACTTGTCGTGCGAATCAATGCGCTAGCGTCCTCTTATGCCTTGGAGGACCTCAAAGTGGTTGTAAAAGCAAGGCCTTGGGGAGTGATGCTACCAAAATGCGAAAGTGTTCAAGATGTAATTGCACTAGACCAGCAATTGGGTGAACTAGAGAATGCCTATTCGATTGAAAGAAATAGCATCAAGATTTTCCCAATCGTCACTGAAACCGCTCAATCTATATTTGGTCTTTCCACTTATGGTCACTACAAGGGAAGTCGATTGTCGGGCATGTTGTGGGGCGGGGAGGATTTGGCTGCCGATGTTGGTTCCATCTCCAATCGCGACCAAAACCAAGCCTATACATCCCCCTATTTATTGGCACGCTCACTCACACTTTTTGCGGCATCCTGCGCCAAGGTTTTAGCCATAGACGCTGTTTATACCAATTATCGAGATATGCAGGGCTTAAAGGAGGAAGCGCTGGCGGCGTTAAGGGATGGATTTTCTGCAAAAGCAGCGATTCACCCAGATCAAGTAGCCGTTATCAATGAGGTATTTACTCCAAGCGACGAGGACTTGCTAAAAGCAGCAGAAATTATAGCTACCTTCAAGAAAATACCCACTGCAGGTGCGGTTTCTTTTGAAGGAAAGATGCTCGATCTTCCGCACCTAAAAAGTGCACAGCGACTACTTCAAAGAGCACAGGTCAAAACGCAATAACCACAGTTTTTAATATGTCTCAAGATTTAAGTAATTATCCATTGTCGGGAATCACGGTACTGGATTTGTCCCATGTCTATAACGGACCATACGCCACGTTCTTAATGGCAATGTCCGGTGCCACCGTCATAAAGATTGAACCCTTTGAGGGTGAACATTTAAGAAGTCGTGGCGACATGGGTGGCGCTGCACTTCCATTTGCCATGCTAAATTCGAACAAGCAACCTGTAACCTTGAACTTAAAGAGTGTAAAAGGAATTTCTATTTTTAAAGAAATGGTCAAACGCGCAGACATTTTGATCGAGAACTTTTCACCAGGCGTCATGGATCGTTTAGGCATCGGTGCTGATGAACTTTTGAAAATTAATCCCCGTTTGATTTTTGGCTCTAGCACTGGCTATGGGAAAAATGGACTCTATAGCCATTATCCAGCAATGGACTTGGTGATGCAGGCCATGTCAGGCGTGATTGATTCAACAGGCTATCCGGATCAACCACCCGTCAAGGCTGGAGCTGCGATCTGTGACTTTATGGCCGGGATTCACCTTTATGGAGCGGTCATGACAGCACTTTATGAGCGCGAGAAAACCGATCTAGGAAGAATAGTTGAAGTATCTATGCAAGACTCGATCTATTCATCTTTGGCATCAAATTTGGGGATGCTTCACGCGAGAGGCGAGGATGCGCCAGCAAGAACAGGAAATCGACACGGGGGCCTAGGGATTTCGCCCTATAACGTTTATAAGACCAAGGATGGGTATGTGGTTCTCAATGCTCCTGGTGATCACCACTTTAGAGCCATATTAGATGTGATTGGAAGTTTAGATCTTAAAGATGATCCACAAATGAATACACGCTCAGCTCGTGTTCAAAATTTCGATAAAGTTGATCAGTTAATTGAAGACTGGACTCAACAACACTCCAAACATGAGGTGGCCAAACAAATGCTCGCGCGAAAGGTCCCTTGTGCACCGGTGCGCCATCTATCAGAGGTCATGCGAGATGAGAACATGCATCAAAAGGGAAGTCTGCAGTGGATTGACCATCCAGAGCTTGGGAAAGTTGTGTTGCCTCACTCGCCTTTGATTTTCGAAGGACTTGAGCGCCGAGCGATCGAACCAAGCTTGCCTTTAGGTGCAATGAACGACCAAGTATTTGGTCAATGGTTGGGGTATTCCAAACAAGAGTTAGCTCAACTTAAAGAGGAAGGCATCATTTCGTAGATTGACCTGATTACTCAAAAGTTAAAGATTTTTTTAGCTTAATTTCATTAGAGCGGTCTAAGTTTAAATCTCGGCAAAAATTGATGCTCATCCATTTCAGAGTACATCAAATCTACATCGACTCCAATCCAACTTTCAACCGGGGTATTACCCTCTAAATTACTGATAAAGAGCGGTCCCTCTTCAAGCCTGACTGTAATTACGTTATAAGGTGCCGGATACGAGGGCAAGTAACTGCGATGAAATACCACCCAGCTGATTATCTTAGCCCGCCCTGAAATGGGTTTCCATTCTAAATTTTCGCTTAAGCAAATAGAGCAAATTGGACCTGGCGGATAACGAAAACTTTGGCAACTAGAGCAACACTGCAAGTGCATATGATGATCTTGAACGTATTTCCAAAAAAATTTGTCATAAAAACCTAGGACGCGCCTAGGCATCGTCTGGAGTTTAAAGTTCTCTTGAGGTGTCTGAGGGATTTCCATAGCTTAAATAGAGTAAATGATCGATGAGCACTTACCCGAAACATCAGAGGAATAGTGAACAAAACGACAATTTTTTATTTGGCGCTTGCCTGCTGAGCCTCTCAACTGTTTGACCGCTTCCAATTGATGATTCCATCCTTGCATATAGCTTTCTGACAAATGCCCTCCACTGGTATTGATAGGAAATTGTCCTCCGGGTCCAATACCTTTTTCACGCATGAACTGAGCAGCGTCTCCAATCGCACAGTAACCATAACCTTCTAGGGCCAATGGAACATGAACTGAAAAACTATCGTAAATTTGAACAAGATCGATGTCTTTTGGGGCAATACCAGCGGCATTGAAGACTTGATTGGCACATTCAAGTTGTCCGGGCAAATAAAATTGGGTTAACCGTGGCTCAAGTGCGGTCGCACCCTTATTGATATCAGAACGACCAAAGGCCTCTATGAAAACAGGATTGTCGGATATTTTCTTTGCAATACCCGACTCTGCGATGATAAGCGCTACTCCTCCATCGTTGATCAAACAATAGTCTAGTAAGTGTAGGGGCTCACAAACATAACGAGAGCTCATATAATCATCGATCGTAATTTTCTCTTGCATCACAGCGTCGGGATTAATGCTAGACCAAGCGCGTTGGGCAACTGCAACCTGACCCATATCCTTTTCAGTAAAACCTCGATCATGCATATACGACCTTAGCATCATGGCATATAACGCGCCTTGAGAGGTCATGCCCCAAGGTGCATGATAAATATACGATAAAAAATTGGCTCCACCCGAAGCATCTGGCCCTCCATATTGTGTACCACCAGATCGCTGATTGTTGCCATACACAAGAGCAATTACTTTTGCCATACCAGAATTGATTGCCATGACGGCTTGCATAATGGCTTGCACGGCATCAGCTTGACCGCCCCAACGCGCATCAAGTCCCAATACCTCCCCCATTCTTTCGTATGCAATTGTAGGTCCAACAATCAAACCATCAATTTGACTGCGATCGATTCCTGCATCACTCAAAGCATTTACAAAAGCTCGAGCACCATAACCATACGAGTCAGTAGGAATTTCACCTTTCTTAGTTTTCTGATAGTCTTCCAACCAATTGGTTTGTCCTATTCCGACAATAGAAGCAACCCGGTTTATTTTCATCATTTTCCCCGGTAAACAGGTTTACGCTTTTCCTTAAAAGCTTGTCGACCTTCCAAACGATCTTCGCTATTTCGCAACAGTCCATAAACCTGTTTATCCATCTCAAGAGCCAGTGACAAAGGCATATCAAGGCCTTGAATCACACTTCTTTTTATAGCTCGAACTGCTAAAGGCGCATTATCTGCAATTTTTCTAGCAATGGAATAAGCTGTGGTCATGAGATCTTCTTTTTCGACGACCTTGCTGACAAAACCCATGCGCATGGCCTCATCTGCATCAACCATTTCACCCGTCAAGAGCATCAACATGGCATCGCTTTTGCCAACAGTGCGGGGTAAACGCTGAACCCCTCCAGAACCAGGAACACTCCCGATCTTTGCCTCTGTCAACCCAAATTTAGCACCTTTGACAGCAATGCAAATATCACAGGCAAGCGCCAACTCCATACCACCACCGACAGCATAGCCATTGACTGCACAAATAATAGGACGATCCGAGCCAAACCCATGGGTCATAGTTCCTGGATTATTTTTACCAAAATACAATTCCGCAAAACTTTCAGGTGGTGGTGGTGAATTTTTCAAATCCGAACCCGTACAAAAAGCTTTGTCACCTGCTCCCGTAATGACGACAACGTGAATATCTTCATCATTGCGCATTCTTTCCCAACAAATATAAATTTGCTCGCGCATCTCTTTGTCCAATGAGTTCATAGCCTCCGGACGATTAAGGACCATGGTCGCAATATGATCTTTGACACTAAAATCAATGGGCATTTTATTTCTCCAAAATCCAATGTACTTATACGTAATTATCAAATAAAAATATCTTGTTCTCGCAAGAATTGAACTTCACGTTTGCTCATGCCTAAGAGATTCATGCATATTTCATCGGTATGCTCTCCAAGCAATGGAGCAGAATTTTCCATATTTAAATTGGTGCGCGATAAACGAATTGGGGGAGCGTTGTAAATTGTCTTTCCCATTTCTGAGTGATTAAGTTTTATCCAATGATTACGGTGATTTAATTGAGGATCAGTTTCAACCAGTTCTGCGATATTAGAGGCAACTCCAGATGGTATTGATTTGGACTGCAAAAGATTTTGTAAGGACTGGGCATCAAAATCGATTGTTATTTTTGAAATTGCAGCATCTAATTCTTTTCGATAATCCATCCGAACTTTATTAGAGTGCCAATCTCTACTTTCTAATTTAGTTGAAATTTTCAAAAGATTGTCCAAATCCGCCCATTGCTGATCCAAATAAATCGCAATTGCAATTGTTCTCCCATCTCTACAAGGATAAGCACCGCGTGGAGCAGATTCTAAATTATCATTGTCCATTCTTTTTTCAATTCGTTCATTCACGATTGAATCAATCAAAGACGTTCCAATCAAAGAAATAGACGGCTCAGTTTGAGAAAAGTCTATAAATTGACCTTTTCCTGTTTTACGCTGATAATAAATGGCTGAAAGCAATGCAAATGCTGCATGACAAGGATTAGGTACATGATCTGGGTAATTTGTACCAGTGCCTACAGGTGGACGATCCGCTGCGCCTGACAAAAACTGTATACCGCTCAATGCCGCTATGGTTAAACCAAATCCGACATAATGACTATGTGGACCCGTTGATCCCTGCATAGACATTGATAGATAAACCAAACTTTTATGATCTTGACTCACTTGCTCATACCCTAAGCCCAGTTTATCCATGGTCCCAGGAGAGAAATTGTTGGCAACCACATCGCTTTTACTGATAAGAGCTCGGGCGATCTCTTGCGCCTTTTCTTTTTTTAGGTCTAAAACAATACTTTTTTTATTGCTGTTGCGATCTGCAAAATAACCGCTTCGGTTGATACCAGGTTTACCCTGAAAGAAAGGAGCGGTATTTCGAAGTGGGTCTAAACTTTTGCTGGACTCAACTTTGATCACTTCTGCACCAAAATCAGAAAGAATTTTAGTGGTGTAAGAGCCCGCACCAATCCAAGTAAAATCTGCAACGCGCAGTCCTGATAAAGGGCTTTTGGAATGCTTTTTCATATTCATTAAACTACGCCCAATGACCTTAGAGAAGCCAACTTCTCCTCTGTGAGGCCCAATTCTTTGTAAATTGTCACATTATCCTGGCCTAAGCGAGGCGCCAAATGACGTAAAGACCAAGGCGTCTCACTCAAGCAATAAGGAGCTCCAGGCATGGTAATCTTGAGTCCAGAGTCTTTGTGTAAAGCAGTTTCAAAAAATGAACGCGATATTAGTTGTTTGTTCTTTAATATAGACTGACAATCATTTACTGGACAAAGAGGGATTCTTCTTGATTGCGCGCCTTCATATAAAAACGCCATAGTTTTATCACTTGCAAATGCCGTGAATATGATTTCAAAAAGTCGTTTCCCTTCATCAGAATGCATGTATTTTAAATCTTGCCATTTTGGTGAAGCCAATTCATTGGCCCCTTCTACACCTTCGATTTTGAACCACTCAACCAAGTTTTTCCAAAATCTAGAAGCCGCCATTCCACCTGCAAAAACATAAACAAAACCATCTAAGCATTCAAATATTCCGCTGCCCGCGTAGCGTTGAGTATTGCCAACTCTTGCCCTTATTTTTTTCTCTAGATCAAAAGATTGAGCGGAATTCTCAAGCGACAAGGTCACACACTCTTGGATCGAAACGTCAACTTGCTGACCCAAATCACTCAATTGTGTCTCTAAAACTGCAAGCATCGTCCCGACAGCGCCAAACATACAACCCATGGCGTAAGCTTGCTCACAAGCTGCTTGAGTGGGTTGCATATCTTCAAAACCCATTATGTTAAGCAATCCACCTAGTGCCAAAAGCGTAAGGTCATCAGATGCATAATTGGCGTAAGGTCCAGTTTGACCAAATGGAGTAATGCTAGTCATGATCAACTTAGGATTTATCTTATGAAGAAACTCATAACTCAAACCCAATTTATTCAACGCTAGGGGTTCATAATCCTCTAAGACGATATCAGCAGTTTTGACCAACTCCAAAAAAATTGTCTTACCCTCATTCTTATGAATATCCAACGTAATACTTCGTTTATTTGTATTGAAATAAAAATGAGGTATGCCAAATTCAATATCTGTACGATCTTGAATAAAAGGAGGTTTATTCCTAATTGAGTTTCCAAAAATGGGGGCTTCAATTAAGATGACTTCAGCACCCATATCGGCAAGCAATTTGCCCGCGTAATGACTGAAGCGATTTGATAAATCTAAAACTCTTAATCCATCTAATGAGGAGGCGAATAAAGGGGATTGAATACTATTTTGAGTCACTGTAGTGGAACTTTAGCTTGCTGAATTACATCTGCCCATCTTGCGACCTCTGTTTTCACAAAAGTCGCAAAATCTTCTGGCGTACTGGTTTGTCCAAAAGCACCTTCGTGCATTAATTTGTTTTGTATCTCTGGTAAAGCGACAACATCTTTGATGGCTTGATTTAGGGTTTTAGTGATTTCAGGCGGCAAACCCGCAGGACCAATAATACCGTACCAAATACTGACATCAAATCCAGGCAAAATATCGTCCATACTTGGAGCCTCTGGCAATAACGATGAGGTTTGTTTTGTCGTAACGGCTAAAGCTCGTAGCCTACCAGCACGTATCATAGGCAATACTGCTGGCATATCAGCAAACATTAACTGAACATCTGAACGCATTAATCCAACCACAGCTGGGCTACTTCCCGCATAGGGTATATGAGTCATCTCTATACCAAGTCTAAATTTAAATAATTCACCTATTAAATGATGCGAAGTACCATTTCCTGCAGAACCAAAATTTAGTTTTCCTGGGTTCGCCTTTGCAGCGGAAATGAGGTCTTGAACAGATCGAAATGGCGAATTTGCGGGAATAACCAACGCGGCTGGAGTTATTGATAACCTGGAGATGAAAGTAAAGTCCTTGGCTATGTTGTAGGGAATTTTTTGATAGAGTGATGGATTGATAGACAAGGTACCAATAGAACCAATTCCAATCGTATAACCATTTGCTGTGGATTTTGCAATATTATTTGCTCCAAGCAATCCGCCTGAACCTGCAACGTTTTCAATCGAAAAAGACCACCCCTTAGTTTCAGATAGTTTAGCCGCAACCAAACGTGATAAAAGATCGTTTCCACCTCCTGGCGGAAATCCGACTATCAATCGAATAGGCTTATTTGGGTATAAATCTTGAGAATGGACGATTGCACATTGAAATAACAGATTTATGGACGCAAAACTAAAAAAAGCTAGACTTCTAATGCGAATAAAATTCTTAAAAAAGCTCAAAAGAATCCTCTACTTTAGAAAAGTTCATTTAATTAAATATTTAAACCCAAAGTCAAAATTATCAATGACCAAAATTTTTAAATTACAACCCACAATTATTTCAAGTTAGCTAATAAATACTATAGATAAAACCCTAATACGTGTTGGGCTGTCAAGAAAACGAATTGAATGCATTTGATTTTTAATGACCAATGAAATCAGTGCAGAAATACTAAATACGACGCTGATCAGCCAAATATATACGAGTCTATTGCCACTTAAGATTGAATCATTGCGAAACTGGCCCTCTTGTCAAAAGCGATAGCAACGTTGCGCTAGATACTGAATGGGAGTTTAGAAAATCACAGTAATTGCTACAGCGATACTTGATCATAAGAAGGCATTTACTTAAAAAAGTTTATTGAAGTGGGATTTTTCTAGAATCAATAACTTTTTTCCATCTATATATATCAAGTTCAACCATAGACTTAAATTCAGCGGATGAACTTGAAGTCGCTAAAGCGCCAATATCTGATAATTTCTTTTTGATTTCAAAATTAGATAAAGTATTTTTAACTTCAGCATTCAATTGTTGAGCAACTTCATTTGAAAGCCCTTTAGGACCTGCTAATCCGATCCAAGAATCATATTCAAATCCAGGAATTGTTTGATTAATTGTTTGAATACCAGGGAAGTCTTGACTTGGATATTTTGAGCTAATCGCCAAAGCTCTCAATTTACCTTGCTTAATGTGTTGTAGCGCAAAAGTTGCTGTATCTATCATTACATCAACTTGACCGCTAAGAACATCTACCAAAGCAGGTGGGCTACCTTTATAGGGAATATGAATCATATCCAAAGCAAGTTCAACATTCAACCATTCGCCAATAAGATGGTGTGCAGTACCTATACCACCCGAGGAAAAGCTAACTTTACCTGGATTTTTCTTTGCATAATTAATTAAATCATCTAATGTCTTCAAGTTGGAAGTTGATGAAACAGCTATCACCATAGGATAAGTTGCAATGGTTGAAAGCCAAGTAAAATCATTTAATGAATCAAATGGTGTATATTTTCTTATTGCGGCACCAATTGCATGATTTGCAGCAGTAACAATTAAAGTATACCCATCCGGCTTTGAAGATACCAAAGCTTCTAAAGCGATTAAGCCACCAGCACCAGGCTTATTTTCCATAATTAAAGGTTGCCCTAATTTTTCTCCTAAACTAGGAGAAATTAGCCTTCCTACAATATCCGTGCTAGTCCCAGCAACAGATCCTCCAAGAATACGTATAGGTTTTACAGGATAAGCTTGTGCTCTAAGAAATGTAGGCAAACTAAAACAAATAATTATTAATAAATTAAAAGTAAAACCATGAAAAGATTTCATTAATTATCCGTTTAAAAATTATTTAAATAAACCAGGAGTTTCTTCATTCACTTTGCCAACTTCATAATTCCAAACACCCATATAAGATTTTTCAAGGCTTTTGAAATCACGCGCACGAATCGCTTCTTTATGATTTAATAATTTTAATTTTCCAGCAGACATTGCCTTTAGCTGAACACCAGCTGAAATCTCTACTTCTTTTGTTTTAACAACTACTTCTTGAATTGATTTAGCACAAATCATGACTCCATGATGTTGCATCATTACACAGTTCTTTGAACCCAAAGTATCCACAAACTCTTTTGCAGCTTTTGCATCTTGATGTGCGTTATCAAAGTCTTCTAGTAAAACCATATCATCGTAAACTCGAGCAGCAGATCGCTCAAAAGGTTGCACTATTTCACCAATCGAACCTAAAGCTAAACAGTTGTCAGAATGATGATGCGTAATACTTAAAATGTCAGGCCGTGCAGCATATAAAAAACCTTCAATTTTCAATGATTCATTGACCTTGCCATCACCAGTAATCACATTGCACTCAAAATCACATTCGCGAAGACCGTCAATTGTTACTTTTTCAAAGCTATCTCCCCACTGATAACTCCAAAATGTATTTGAGCCAGGCAATCTAGCAGTTAAATGCCCCAAAAGACCTACACCAATATCATATCGCGCTAGTATCCTATACCCATAAATCAAGTTGACTTTAAGTTGATGCAAGTCAAAGGAATCAGGTAATTTCTTTGACTTGATGGACGAAACTTTTGAAATTGCCATTTATTTCTCCTAATTTAATCATCCTAAAATTTAACATTTATAGCGTCAATAACGTTAACCCTATTGATCGCAATTTTTTAAAAATGTAATATTAATCAAACGTTGAAATGTAATATTACTTTTGCATTAAGGGATAACCATGAAAAAATTTAAAATATTGAACTATTCATTAAAAAGTGATTTAACTGATATTCGTCCAGGAATAATAATAGACGACAAGTGGGTGCTTGATATCAAAAAAGCTTTTCCCTCTGCTGGATGGGCAACGTCGACAATGACAATTTTTGAAAACTGGACAGAATCGAAAAATTATTTAAAGGATTTGGCAGAACAAAACTTGGATGGTGCCTTAAATCTACATTCCCTTAAACTACACGCCCCACTTTTATATCCATCCGCCATTTATTGTACTGGTGCGAATTACATGGATCACGCTAAGGAAATGTCTGCAGAAGGATCTGGCGTTGATAAATCAAAAACACAACCATATTTATTTTTAAAATCAGCTAGACATTGTATTATCGGACACGGAGATGAAATACATATTCCTAATGTGACAAATTCACTTGATTGGGAGGGGGAGTTTGCAGTAGTAATTGGAAAATACGCAAGAAATATATCGATTGAAAATGCAATGGATTACGTAGCAGGTTATACGATTATGAATGACTTATCCGCTAGAAATCTTGCTAGACGTGAAGATTGGCCTAGATGGGGTATAGATTGGTTTGGACATAAAAATTTTGATGGTGCAGCACCTCTAGGTCCATGGATAACTCCCTCCGATCAAATTGAAGATCATACTCAATGTCATTTAAGATTATGGGTTAATGATGAAAAGAAACAAGACTCATTGGTTGATGGGCTTATTTTCAAAGTGCCGGAATTGATTGAATACCTTAGCAGAAGAATGACACTAAGACCCGGCGATGTAATTGCTACTGGCACACCTGCTGGGGTAGGCAGACCAAAAGGGACTTTTTTAAAGTCCGGTGATGTGGTGAAAATTGAAATCTCTGGTATTGGTACACTTGAAAATTCCGTAGTTCAAGGAATTTGAACTATGGAAAGTTGTAAATATGATGTTGGTGGAATTATTCATGAACGCCCGTTTCGCATTAGGCGTTTAGGACACTTTGGTATTAATGTAAAAAATACCAAAGAAACTATTCATTTTTATTGCAACTTGTTAGGCTTCAGAATCTCCGATCCGATGGATATTGCATTAAATCACCCCAATGAGCGAGAGCTCAAATCTATTGGCGATACAAATTTATATTTTACGAGACACGGGACAGATCATCACTCGTTTGTTTTTTGTGATCGAAATGTTTTTAACTCAATGGGTCGAGGAAAAAGACTCAGTCAAGACGTAACCGTCAATCAAATAACATGGCAAGTGGCAAGTCTTAATGAAGTTGTCAATGCAATAGATTATTTTGAAAAAAATAATATTCCAATTAATAGATCAGGGCGTGATATGCCAGGATCAAATTGGCACGTTTATCCCTACGACCCCGAGGGCCATAGAAATGAACTTTATTATGGTATTGAACAAATTGGATGGCTAGGTTCATCAAAACCTCAAAAGGCATATGAAAGAAGATTTCTTGATAGGCCAAAGTTACCTCAAATACCCGAATACGAAGAAGTTGAATTTATTAGAAATGCAGGAATTGAGTTAAGTAGTGGGTTTCGACACCCTGAAGAAGAACCCGCAATTTATGACGTCGAAGGCATATTGCTACCCAGACCTTTTAAGGTTGTAAGAATTGGTCCAGTTGGAATCTATTGTAAAAATATAGATACAATGTTAGACTTTTATACGAATTCAATGGGTTTTGAGCTTACAGAAGAAATAATATGGAATGGATACAAATGCTACTTTTTAAGATGCAATACAGAACATCACTCTCTTGCATTATTTCCAATAGAAATACGCGAAATACTTAGTCTTGAATTTCAAACAACAACTTTCAGTTTTGGAATTCAACTCGGTAGTTATAAGCAACTCCGATCATGCATTAAATATTTACTAGATAATAGCTACAAATTAATTAATATTCCTAAAGAATTGACTCCAGGTATTGACTTTAACGTTCATTTTTTAGACCCCTGTGGACATCCAATTATGTTGTATTTTAGTATGAAACAAATAGGTATTAACAACACCTCTTCTAAGATTAATGTTAATTATTCAAACTGGGAAACCTGGCCTGATCAAATTGAAAGACCAAATGGAGCTTTCCTTGGTGAGCAATTTTTAGGTCCTCTAGGTTGAAAGTGACGCATTCATTAGAATGCGGTTCTTTAAATTAATCATCAAATTTAACTTTAGAACTTCTGATAACTTCGCCCCACTTTTGCATATCTGATTTAATTAATGCCTCAAATTGTTCCGAGCTATTACCAACCACTTCGCCACCGAGAGAAGTCGTAATTTTTTGTTTAGTATCAGATTCGAAAACAATTGTTTTCACCAATTCGTTAAGCTGTCTAATGATATGTGAAGGTGTACCAGAGGGAGCAACCAATCCATACCATACACTTGCCTCATACCCAGACAAGTTACCCGAGTCGGAAACGGTTGGCAACTCTGGATATGAAGATAGTTTTTTCAAAGAGGTCACGCCCAATATACGGACCTTCCCACTTCTTGCATAAGGCATTAAATCATTACCAAATACAACTTGAATA
>Ga0194035_1000572_pt1 | contig 20790 bp, 9 predicted proteins | sample JunL2320m_MetaG_FD_148680 | JGI IMG/M metagenome (GOLD analysis project Ga0194035, IMG submission 148680) | Anoxic zone freshwater microbial communities from boreal shield lake in IISD Experimental Lakes Area, Ontario, Canada - Jun2016-L239-20m | ecosystem: Environmental > Aquatic > Freshwater >...
ACCTTTGTCAGATATAAAAGAATCAACAATCCTTCTTTTATAGTTAGCGGGATTACCATATTTTAACATTACATCATACTCTAAAAACGCTTTGATGTTTGAAGAAAAATTAATAAGTTGACTATCCCCAATATTTTGAAAATATTCGGCATTTGTTTTTGAACTTTCTTTTGCATTTATCTGCATCAAATTCCTAAATAATAATTGGAAGTTTTTAAATTGAGCGTTTCCATCAACAGGACTTTGTCCAACAGGTACGATAATTTGTGGTCCTAAATCAATATCGGAAATTGGTTTAGAGAAGTTTAAAAATTGTTGTTCAAACTTGTCTAAAATACTTTTATCAAAAACTGAAAATATTTCCTCTATTTTTGAATACTCATCTGTAATGAGTAATCTAAATGGTGATTGTTGTAAACTTGTGGTGTTAATTTTATTAACATAAGCATCGGGTGGTGGTAATACGGTTTGATTACCATTAAAATAACCATAATTTGATGCCGACCATAATAATCTAACGGAACCATTATATATTGATTCGTTATTTAAAAAACTACACACAGGTAATCCTGCAACAAAACATTCTGTTCTAACTTGATTAAATTGTGTACCAAAAGATGGAACCACATAATAACTTGAACTTGAAGTATTGTTATTTGGATTACACGCCAACGAATTATTAGCCAAAGTTGAAAGTGTTGGTGCAACACCATTTGGTATTACAACTGACCATGTTTGTATTTGTGAAAATTTAACAGTTCCAACTCCACCAATGGTTGAGGTGGTTGGTGTGCTTATGTTTGATGTTTCAAAATTAAAAACTTTAACACCACCATCAATACTTTGTTGTATTTCACTATCAGTATATGTATTATACAAATCATACCCATTATAAAAAGCACTAAAGTCATTAATCAATTTTGGATAAAATCCTGTTTGAATACTTGTTAAATTGTTTGCGTCTGATTGAAGAGTTATTTTCTTTTCTCCGTCAAATTTAAATGTATATGTTTTTGTATCTGAGCTTGTTATTGGGTCAAAGTTTTTCTTGTAGTCAAAGTTTTTCCAAGCCGAATCTAAAATATCAACACCCGTTGTTTTGTATGTTTTATATCTATACCAAATAGAACCAATTTTTAAAACCCAAGCAAACGGAATTTTGTGAATTGCACCAAATTTTTTGAAACAAGATGCAATATAATCTAATTCGCTGGCCCCAACACTAACATTAACAAAATTATTTGTAGGTATTGTACTATCTGTTTTATATCTTTCTCTTAACGATGCTAACGGCAATGAATTAATAAAAAGATATGCGGCTTGAACGTAGGGATACTTATCAGATTTTCTCCAATTATCAACACCGTTTTGAATGGCATTAATGAAATATGGTGTGTTTAATATTGCGGTTGTTGTTTCTTTTGGTGCAACACTTGATGGTGATGTATATCTGGTAAAACCTTCTGTTGGTATAAAGTTTTGAGCGTTTTTTCTCAAATCATAAAAAGCATTCAAACCAATTTGACTTATTTCGGTTGTTGGGTTTGAAATTTTTAAATAACAAAAATTGGTAACGGGTCTGTTTTTTGTTACGTCATAAATGCTATCAAAATTTGAAATGACATTTCTTGGTTGGAATACTGTTAATACTTTTTTTGTATCATACACGTCTGTACTTGAACTGTTATTACTTAACGCCATATTGTTAGAAACCCATGTTGGGTTAGTAAACGGATAGGTATCAACAATTTTTGGGTCGTTTGACGCATTATTAACTAATTGTAATAAGGCTTCTGATTTGGCATTTGTTTGTGGTTGTTTACCTAAATCATTAATTTCTAAAATATTAAACGAATTTTCGGTTATGTTTCTAATATATGGTGTAACATAAAAATCTCTAATAAATTCTTGATATGATTGTCCTGTTCCTTGATTTGAAAAGTTCTCTAATGTTTGAACATAGTTTTGAGCGGTTATATCATAATTTTTAAGTTTTAAAGTTAAAAATGGAGAACTAATACCTACACTTGTAATAATGTTATTTGTTTCAGCACTAACAATTAATTCAGTTATTTGGTTAAGTTGGTTGCTTGTTGCTCTTGTAAAACCGTTATAATTTGCAGTTAAAAATTGCCTTTCCCATATTTCATAGAAAAATTTAATTTCTTCTTTATTGGCGTAAGCAATACCTAAAGAAGGATATTCAATTGCGTTAATATTAATAATATTTGTAGTTGCTTCACTATCTGTTGTTGGTTGGGATGCTGGCGGATTAAACTTTTGTGTTAATCCTTTCATGTATTCTTCAACAAACTCAACTTCGGGCCATTTTGCATAATTCCACCCTTGTGTAATATCAACAACCGTTGGGTCGGCAATATATTTTAATTGAAATCTACCTTTTTTATCTTCAGGTGTTTCAACAAAAAATTGAGGCCATGGGTAAACAGGTATTTGTGAATTAGCCAAATTTGAATTATTAGCCAAAGCTTTTGGGTCAACCTTAACATGTTGTAAAGTATCCACACCAGGAGCTGAAGATGGGTTTTCTAAGATGGCGGCTTTTCTAACTGGGTCGTATTTAATATCCCAAGCGTTTGTGTGTACATCATCAAGTAAACGAATAAACGCTTCAGCGGATGCCATAATGACAGCACAAACGTTTCTAACTGTTGGTCTAAATCCAATACCTGTAGATGAATCTTCTATTTTTCTTAAAAAATCTGCAGATATTGCAGTTTCAAATTCACTTAATTTTTTATTGGCCTGTGTATCAAGTTGTGAAATTAAATAATCAAATCTTGGAATTTGTCCATTAACATTTCCAACACCCTCAAAAATAAATAATGATGGTATTAATTGTATACCAAGACTATTTGTTGTGTCGGTAAGACTTTTTTCAATATTAACCGCTAACAATTTCGATATATACGTTTGTATTGTTGTTGTATCTGCGGTTGTTGGTGCAATTATACCCGTTTGTTGTATGGTTGTTTTATATAAATCAATATCAGTTAAACCAATCGATTTAATCATAGTATCATAATTAATACTATTTTTTATTTCTGCTTGTCCTCCAACACCTAATGTTGGATTTGTCGCTAAAAGTTTATTATATTCAATTGTATACCCACTAAGTAAACTTTTTGCCGGCTCTCTTATGGTTGGGTCATCAAGAACATTTTGTTTAAAACCATAAACTTTTTCACCACTTTTTAATATTATAGGTTTTGGGTTTAAGTACGTATTAAACCAAGAATCTTTAGAACCTCTAATGGTGTTAAAATAATTGGTTAATGTTTTTAAATAAACCCTAACATTTGTTAATGGTTCAACATCAACTTTAGTATATGAATTTACAATATTTTTTTCAAAGTTTTCAAACTTGTTCATCAATTGAGCAAGTGTTATCTCAGGAAAATCGGGTTTAACTAAACCCTTGGCTTTATATTCACTATATAATTCAACCACTTTTTGGTACCCTCTTTCACTCACAATTTGTTCAACAACATTACTATTACTTATTGTTGATTGTTTTGACGCACCATTTAATTGTTTTGTTTGTGTTTCAATATTTTTATTACCACCCTCTGGTGATGTAATTGATTTAGAAATATCAAATCTTGTGCTGTACATGTGGGGTGCAGCAAACAAATGACCTAAAGAAATTTCATTTAAAATATTAAATTTGTATCCAACAAACTCTAAATCAATTTGATAGTTTCCACTAAAAGTATTAAATCTTGCATTAAACTTTGTTAAGTTTAATTGATATCTAACCGCTTGTCCGTAGTAACCTTTTAGTGTTAAATAAAACGGACAGTATGGTAAATTAAAAAATGCAGAGTATGGTGAATTATTACCTAATTGAAATAATGCTTTACCTTGAATATCTTCAAGTTGCATAGTAACACTTGGTATAAACGAAGTGTTTGTTTTAACGTTAATACTTGTAATCCCTAATAGTCCGTTATCTGTTGCAATTTGACCAGGGTTGTTTACCGATGTTTTTATGTATGGTGCTGTACCATTTTGTGGATTAATGAGCTCTTCCCTCATTTGATTTTGACCTAATTGGTTTTTTGCATTTTTACCTGTCAACTCATCATAATAACCATCAGTAAGAAAAGTACCTTCAGTTGGTCTTAAAAAATTCATTTTAGCAACCGATAGTGTTCTAATTCTATCTTCAGGACTTCCACCAACAGAAAGTTTTGTTCTTGGGATAACTTCAGCTTCAAGATTGGCAAACATTACCAATTTTTCGTGGTCAACCAATCTTTCTCTAATATTTCCAAAAGCGTCAATAGTCTTATTTGGGTCAACCATAATAATATTATTATAGTCAAACTCAACCAATATGTTTCCGCTGTTGTCTCCTCGAGTATTACCTGCCATAATAATAAAAATAGTTGTCTATTGCACCTTTGTAGTCCTGTAATGAAGGTAGTAATGGATATGGAATAATCAATACCGCCCCATCGTATATATAATTCTCTAATCCCCCAAACTCAGGATTTGCCTGTAAAATTAACCATCCAAAATAAGGTGAATTGTAAAACTCTTGAGATACAACATCCAGTCTACTTCTAGCGACTTTATAGATATAAGTTTTATCTGTTGTTTTTTGTGGTATTTGAACAAAGGGCACAACGGTTTGTTCTCCATTTATGAGAAAATTACTATACCTACTCCAATATTGATATGCCATTAGTTAAATTTTACTTTTGAGATATATACGTTATTTCCTTGTTGGTCATTCCACGTTTGGTTATTGGTGTTTATATTACCCGTTGCACCTAAACTTTTTATTAATGTTACTTGTCCATCAGTATTCGCACCCTCAGTAGTAAATGTAAACATTCTTTTCTTACTACTAAATGGTGTATATTTTATAAAGTTTTTTAATTTTTCTTTTTCAACATAAGTAATAAATTCTTTAGTAATACTATTTTCTTCAACAAAAACTGGTTTTGCAATTACATTCCAATATGCATCAAATACTTCACTAATGTTATCCCTACCTTTACCAATCAAACCTTTATTGTTAATTATATTACCAATCATTGCGGTTTTAAAAGTTTGATACTTTTTATCATCAACAACATCATCCGAGATTAACATATAAACTCTTCTAAATACATAACCATTACTACTATCAAATAATGGGTTAGTACTAAATGGAATAAACACTTGTTCCGCAGTTACCACTTTAGTTGGTACTTGGAAAACTAAAACACCTGTATATGCTTTATTGTTCACACTATATGTAAAAGTTGTATCACTTGATATTAATTTATTAAACTCATCAATATTTGTTTTAACTTTCTTAACATCATCAATCAACTCGTTTAATGTAGTTCCTCCACTATAATTATTAGTAATACCAGATGTACCTAAAATTACATAAGAAACAACTTTTCCATTTTTTTGTTGGAATCCATCGGTACCCGTATTTAAAACTGTTGGGTAAGTAATTGTATTAATTCTTGCGATTGTTGAAACATAACTTTGTTGTATGTTAACTATACTTTGTGTTATTGTTGTTACGGCATTTTGATAACCACTTCTTTTGTTTTTAACAATATTTGTATAATTTTCTTTAACTTGATTTATCAATCTATTTGAAAAATCTTTTGATGGGTCTGATATAAATTTAATGAACCCTTCTTCGTCGTTTTTAATGTTGTCCGCCAATGATGTAAAAATTATATCAATTCGTTTTTCAGTATTAAAAGGTTTACCAAATAAAATTGTTTTTGGGTCATCATTTTCAACGACATCAAACACCCCATTAGTGTATGTTCTTTCTAACATCCATTGTTGACGTAAAGCGTTATTGTATTGGTTTACAGTTTCTCTATTTTTATTTACAACATTTGTAAAATATGTTTGAGTCTCTTCAACAAATTTATCCATAAACGTTGTATAACTAATTGTACCCGTTTGACCACTTTGACTTGTAACCGTCGCCTCTATATTACCAATAGGACTATCGTTTTTCTGTCCACTGTTTGGTTGTGATTGATTTATTGTTGGTGGTGAAACATTGTTTACCGCACCTTGTAGGAATGTTTTGTCAATAACTTTATAACTTGTATCCGTAACATCTGCCCTATCGTCATATATTTCAGTGTTAGCGTAGAAATTAAATGTTAATGCGTTTTGTAACTTATCAACAGATTCTTTTAACCCACTACCGCCAACAAAGTCAAAACTTAACGTAACGTTGGCAATCATTGGTTGCACACCAATACCTTCAGGATTAATATCCAAATTTTCATATGTCAAACTCAAATTTTTTGGGATAATTTTTGTATTATAAAAATCACCAACCCTTAAGATTAATACTGGAGGTGCACCAAATGAGGTATTTGTTGCGTTGTTATAATCCAAAACATCATTTTTACTTCCGTTAACACTTTTTATTGTTGGTATTGTGTCACCAGGTCTCATACATTGCTGTAAAAATGTTAATCTACTATTAAGACCTTCAGGTGTTATCGAGTGAAACGCTGGTTGAAAAAACTTTAATTTTTCCCTAAGGTTATCATAAACCATAGGTGTATCTTGTTTAATAGTCTCAAAATAATCACACTCTGATAATAATGACCTTAAAACACGTTTACTAATATTATCTCTTTCAACCGTTTTTGTTTCTATAACAGGAACTGTAATTGTTTTTGTTACAGTTTTTTGTGATACGGTTGTTGTGGTTGTTGCTTCAGCCGCACTTTTTGGTGAAGGTTGTTGTGGTGGTGTTATTTTTAAATCAATTTTTGAAATGTATGACCTTCTGCAAGCCATGGCATTTGTTGTATATATTTCTTTATTTGGTGTTACCGCATTATCTTGGTCGGTACAATTAACAATACCACTTGGAAAATATTTTTTTGTTTTCTCATCATAAGAAATTGGTTGAGCATTTTCACCTAAAGCAGAACCAACTTTAATTATTAAATTTTGAGTTTTTACATAATTTTGAATTAGTGTGTTTGCCGTAAAGTATATTGCCGCAGAATCAATTCTTCTTGCCGCCAGTTTTTTATTGTAACCTAACGAAGCCTTTGCTGATGTGGTTGCGTTTATTGTAATAGTGACAATACCTTCAGGGTTATTTGTTAGTACTTTACTGATTTCACCAATTAATTCATCAATTTTTGTTTTGTTAGGAGTAACAACATTGTTAAAAAATGATGATGATTGTTGCGCAGTTGATGGTGATTGTTGAGCATAAAAGTCTTGATTGTTTTGACTTGTGTATGAACTAACCAAATTACTAAAATTAGCACCAAGAACTTTTGGGTAATCGTTTTCAAAATAGAACGCTAAATTTTCAAATGATTTTAATGTTACTTCAGAAGATGTTCCTCCACCTGAACCACCGTTTGAACCTCCACTATTACTACCCCCCGCATTTGCCGCTGAGGCTTGTGGAACAGTTGTTATTGTATTAACAACGTATTCTGTCTGTTCTTTGGTTAGTTCTTTAGAACTGATTGCTTGTTGTATTTGAAATAAATCATTTGGTGAAATTGTATAATATTTTTTAGCTAATTCATATAAATCGTATTTTCTACATCCAGCAAAAAACGAGTCTAAAATACTATCAATTCTTACTTTGTTTGTTTCGTTACTTAATACTTTGTTAACAATAACATTCAAAACCGAAGGATGGTCAACAACAATTTTCCAAGTTAAACTACCACTTCTACTTGTGTTCTTGTAGGTGTAAATTGGTTCTGGCCTACCAATAAAATCAGTTGGGTTCCAGTTAGCCGTCACAGTTTCACTAAAAGTTAAACCATATGGTGGAAACCACATAACTCTACCACCATTAGGACCTCTTTCACAAACAGGTAAATCAGAAACAGCAAATCCTGGTGTGTTTGATGTTGCCCACGCCAAGTTTTCCAAAGAGAACATATATTTTTTGGCATAAGCATTATTATAACTTCCAATTATATTAGTTGAGTCTTGTCCGCCCTCTTGTTTGTTTGGTGCGATGTTAAGGTTATATGTTTTGTCTAATACAGACCAAGAAAATCTTCTTCCTTCGGTTGTAATACCATCTTGTTTTTGAAGGTCATTATATTGTAGATATGGAATATCTTTTGCAAATACCCTACAATATTCAGTACCAACCTCTTGTCCAATAGAACCAACATAGGTTAACACTCTTGAACCTTTAGTCATCTCTTTATATCCGTCATGGAATACTTTAGATACTTGGTCAATTGCATTACCTACGTGTTGTAGTCTTTTACCACCTTGTGGTTGGCTATCAATAATTCTTTGTGTATCGTCAAGTATAGAACCTTCCCTAAACACCCTATTGGTTGATTCAGTACTATCGTAAGATGATGGTTTAAAGTCCTCATCTTGTCGAGTAATTTCACCACCAATACCAACATGTTTACCAGCATTTCCTTTGTACTTTGGAGACACCCATGTAAATCCACCCTCAATACCACCACCGTTACTGTATGTAGGACCGTTAGCGCCTAAACGAATTTCATTACTTGGTCCTTCATACAACTGAGCCAATTCTGATGGTCCAAATACTGGTGATTGTTGTTCCGCCCCAAACGCATTGACAGGTATTGAACCACTAGGTGAGAATACCCTTGAAGGGTCCGATGTTGTTGAACCAACATAAAAATTGGAGTTGTTTGTATTTGTACCAACAATTGCTCCCCCTAATCTATCTAAAAACGTTCTATCATAACTTGGTTTGTACCTGTTAAAATTAATGTTTTTAAATAAAATTGATTTTTGACCTTGACCTGTATTGTTATAAAATATTTGGGAACCAGTTTGATTAGCACCCAATGGTTTGTTATAAAATTTAGTTCCAACACTTAATGGATTACCAAGTAATGTTTGTTGAATTGTTCCAGGTTGTCCCGTGTTAATACTTGGGTCCCAATAAGAACCTGGTATTTGAGATACGGGAAGAATACTACCCGCTAATCTGAGGGCAAAGTCTGTAGCAGCAACAACAGCGTTTTGTGGTACAGTAATAGTATAATTTGGTTCAATAATTGGAACGGTGCCAGTTAAGATGTTGGCAAGGTTTGTCGCTCCATTAAGATTTAATATGTTAGCCCTACCAATAGTATTTCTAACAATTTCTCTACCAATTCTATCTTGGAAGTCCGCTCTAAGTGTATAAGCACCCAATCTGGCAATAAACGAATCCGAACTTAATAAACCATCTGAACCTTGTGGGTCTTTGGATAATAAAATTGATATTGGTGAATAAGAAGAAGAATTAAATGTTGCCGGGTATGGTTGATTATTATATAGGTTTCTAACTCCCCCAACATTTGGGTTGGGTGTAGATATTGTGTCAAAAGTCTCAATAAGTTGTCCACCATCTAATTGTTGTAAACCACCATTACCATAAGCATTTAATGGTTGCCAAGCAGGTGCAATAGTACCAAAACCTTTTTTTGCTGCAATTTGAGCTTCATCCAAAATGTGTGCGTCCTGTTGACCAGGTCCATATTCACCTTGATTTGAAGTAGTATTTAAATTATTTGAAAGTCCGGGTGCTTGGTAGTAACCCCCTTGATTTCCCCACTTGTTAAGTGGATAAAATTGTGAATTGGCAATATATGGGGTATCAATTAGAAAATCAGGACTATCAACAGGTATTAAATCTCTTTGTACTACCTCAAAAGTTATTGGTGGGGTGGCAGGACTAGGTGATTTAGCATAAGGCACTAAATTTTTAGCTATGAGTTTTTTTCTAAACCCCTCCGTACTTATATAATCTAATGGACTACCCATTTATGTCTTTTCTAATAAATAGGTTGATGTGTTTTTTTTCAATAGTATTATTTGGTTCTTTCCAATTCTTTTGCCTTCTGATTATAGTATTCATAGATTTTCTTTTTAAAATCTTCAGATTCAAAATAAGTCTTGAATTCTTGTTGGCTAACACCAGCAGGTGCATCAACTTTAATTGTTATATTGCCGGACATGTCAACTTTTGAATTAAACTCTTTTGTTCCCGATTTTTGAATGGTATTTTGTGAAAGATTATTTTCATCGCCAAATATAGATTTGGGTTGAAGTCCTTGTGCTATTGTTTCTTGGTTTTTATTTTTACCAATATTTGATGATTCCATACCTGTTGTCGTACCCAAATTACCACCAATCTTTTCGGTAAATGATTTATATAATTTTTCTATTTCGCTATTTCCTGTAATTTTTCCACCAGACTCTTTAAGTATCTTTTCTAACGCATCAACACCTTGTGAACCCATTCCCTTAGCACTTTCAAAAATGTTGTCTTTGAGTGAGGAAATTTTATTATCAAAGTCATTTGAAGTAATTTTTCCTGTTTCTTTGTCTCTAAAGGCCGCCGCCATTTCTTTAATTCCTGTAGTAATTTTTTCGGAAATTTTTGCACTTTCAGGGACGCTTTTATCAACAGAACCAGTGATGGCTCTAATCACTCTGTCAGCACCTGTAACATTACCTCTAACCTGACTCGCTCCAGCAACACCGTATGTTAATTTTGCTAAAGTCGCATCTAAAGTACTTTGAATTTCTTTTAAAGTACCCAATTGACTTTTTTGAATATCTTCTAAAGTTTTTGGTTGATTTGCTTGTTGTTCTCTTAATGCAATAAGTTGTTCATTTGTAATTTCAGTTAACTTAATGTCGTCAATTTTATCTGTTTTGTCATTTTTAAGTTGAACAATATATTCACCTCCCTCATTCATAGTGGCCATGTTAGCCAATAATTCTTTGTCTTCAGGTTTGTCAAAATTTAATCTTGGATTAATTGTTGAAATTCTTCTATCCAAATCTGCTGCAGCAAGAGCGGTTTTTGAAAGTTCTTTAGCACTTACACCCGTAACCTCCGCCATTTCTTTTAACATTAAGATACCTTGTGGGTTTATCTTGAATGTTTTTGTTTTTTCATCAAACTCTGTAAATTGTTTTGTGGCATTAATGATACTATCTTGTAATGCACCAGGGTCATTAATAGCATCATTCATTAATGCAAATGGGTCAACCAAATTACCAATATTAACACCTAATCTTTGGAAACCAGCCGCCGCTTCAATTGCCTTTTCGGGTGTCATTACTTTGTCCGCAAACTCGGCTGTTCGGTTCATATCAAACCTTAACATTGATGCTTGAGCAGCCATTTTAGTTAAACCTTGAACACCATCACTAAAGTTGAATCTATTCATCAACTCCATGTTGTTGGCAACATCTTTAGTTATTGTTTTGGCATTTAATCCAATACTTTGAACATATTTAATAGATTCTTCTAAGTTTGGTCCAATTTGAGAAGTTTCAATACCTACTTTTGCAAAATTGTCAACTAAAGTCTCGGAACTTAATCCTAAAATTTGTGACGCCGCATATAATTTACTAACTTGTTCTTCAGTGGCTATAACATTTCTTTTTGACCCTTCAGCGATGTCCATCATTGTTTGTGACACATCGGTGATGCTACCACCCAAACGAATAACCCCCGCTGCAGATTTTGCAACAGCGTCAGACATTTCATCAAGTCTAACTCTACCAGCAAGAAAAGCGTTGTTTAATACTTCCGCCTCGATATACATATCGGTTATGGCGTTTAACGCTTCCTTAAGTGGGTTTTGTAAGTCTAGTGCACTTTCTCTTAATTTTTTAATACTTTCGTCTTCAGCTGCCATAATAATACGTTCTATATAAATAGAAGAAGGACTATTTTTTTAGTCCTTCTTATTTTCTTCAATCCATTTGTTTAGTAAATATTTTCGAACAAATATTGGCATTCGTTCAAAATCTTGATAGGTAATCTTCATTAATGTATTCAGATAGTAAAATTCATCTATCTGACTTTTTCGGTAATTAGAAGAAAGGGCGAAAAAAGTCCACCCCAAACCCAACATTTACTGTTAGTTTTTCTCCTGAAGGGGCTATTAAAGTTTTTTTCATATCCAATCTTGGTTCATTTTCGTCCATAAACTTTCTAATGAATTTTGAATCAGCGATTGGCATTGATTCAATAAATTTACCAATTATTGCTTTGTCAGTAGAACCATCAATCTCAATAATTTCTTTTTGTAATCTCCACGTAATTTTTGGAACAATTCTACCTTGTGGGTATGTTTCACTCATTTTACTTATCTCCATTATCTCACCATAATTTAATGGTCTGATTTTAATGGTTGATTGTGATTTTGGTAAATTAATAATAAAACTACCATCTTCATTTGGTTGTTGACCATTAATAATTGTTAATTGGTCTAACATTACATCTGTTTGAAATGGTTTTTTGGTTGCGGGGTCAATTAAATTTAATGACATTTCTGGACCAAAAGCGGTATTTCTTAAAAAGATTAAAACAGCTTCAACATCACCCTCAATTAAATCTTCAATTTTAACATCAGGTTCATAAATTTTTGTTCTTAATAAATTAAGAGTTAAATCATTACCACCACCCATCAAAATGTTTTCATCTGATGCGGTTAAATAACCAACTTTAATTGCCTTCTTTTTATTTTTGTAAAATATACCTTGGGAAGGTAAAGGTACCACGTCGTGTGGTAATGTAAAATTTTCTTGACCGTAGTCTCTTGATTGTGTATCCATATAAAAAAATAACCGTAAAGTTTATTAGCTTTACGGTTAAATATAAATAAATGTGATTTTATGTAAATAGTATTAGTATACTAACACACATCTGTCCATTCTTAATGTCGCTGTAATTGTTGCCAAAGCGTCGGTTTTATAATCCAACGTATTAAAGTTAACGTCAGACAAGAATGTTCCATAAAGAATCCATTTTTCAACAACCACACCTGTTGGGTCTAACATTTCAAGGTCAATGTCTTTTTTATATCCCGCAGCATATCCCATACGACCTGTTACTGATTCAGCATGTAAACGAACCCACTCCATAAGAGCTTGAGCCGCTGACGGTCCAATTGGGTCTCTAAACGTTACGTTAATTGTTTGCCAGTTAAATCTACCCGCAACCCAAGTTGATGTGTTTAGGAATGGTATTTCGGTAGCACCAATTATAATATGTGGTCTACTAGAAGATTCTACAAACCATTCGTTAATACCCAAACTTGATGGAAACCTTAGGATAAAACGATTAACACGTTTCGGTTCGTAAGGTATCGGCATTTTCATTAATAAATCAGCCATGTTATTTTAATTTTTGTTTTTTATTAGTTGTTTATATCTATAAATATAGTCTTGTTAAAAAATTTTTCTCTTTACTTTTATTTTGATGAGATTATTCTTTATTTATATTCTTTCTTATTGCCTCCAGCGGTAGAATAAGTCTTAACTATATTATCTGGTTTATTTTTAAAGTGTTTGTTCATTACTTCTACATTCTTAATATCATCATCTGAAAATCCAATAACTGGTTGCTCTGGTACAAATTCATTTGATAATTTATTTTTAACATAGGCTTTCTTATGTAATACACCGGCCATTGCTTTTATGTATGACACAAATTCTTCCATCGCACGAACTTTGGCTTCTTCAGGATTGGTAGCACTTTGTTCATCACCAAAAGAAACTGGATGAAATTTACAAAGTTCCAAATACGACTTAATTAATTCATCATCACTCATATCGTCTTCATCGACAAATGTCCTGTATTTTTTAAGGTTCTTAACTAATTGGTCTTTACTTATTCCGTGAAATCCGCTTATAATATAATTATAAACTGCTTGTTTTAAAGTGTTTGGGTTGTGTCCTCTAGCGGTTATTATTGAAAAAATTGACCCGTTATTAATTGATTCTTTAAAATCGTCAAATGCTGGACCAATTTTTGCTTTCATTGAGTCAACCAAAAAATTTTTATCACCATCGGTTCTAAAATTTCTAAATGGTTTGTCGGCATATCCAACAATTGTTTTACCTTTGTATTTGAAAGGGTTTTTTCCAATTTCACTTCTATATTCCGCAAAATCATCAGTACTCATTCCAACCTCATCATCAGTTTCAGATTTTAATACTATCTTTGTTGGCATGTGAACAATGTTGTCATCCCAATCAAACGCATAGTATTTCATATCAGGAGTACCTTCTCCTTTAAATCCTTCCTTTAGTTGTTGTCTCATATTTGGCTAATAGGGGGTACTTATGTACCCCCATAAAATTTATTAGATATTTTCAAACGAAGCTCCTGTTGGAGTGATGAAGAATTCAATATCGATGAATTCTAATGACTTCGTAGGTTTTAAGTAGATTTTACCTGTTAAAGTATTTCTATCTAAGTCTTCAGGTGAAGAAGATACTGTTACACGGAAATCGTATAAACCTCTATCTCTTCTGATTGAATCCAAGATAGGGTTAACACTATCTAAGAATTGTTGTCTAACGACTTGGTCATTTTGTTCGAACAATAATCTTACCGCTACCGCTGAAATTAACTTACGAGCTTGAAGTAATAATCTTCTTACGTTCAATCTGTTAAGTGCTGTATCAGCAACTTGTAAAGTTTTGTTACCCCAAATTACAGTTCCAACATCAGAGAAAGTTGCGATAGGGTTGATTCTACCTTGATACAATGTATCTCTATCTGTTTGTGTAAGTTTTTGTCTTGCTTTAATTGAATTTACAAGACCTCTTGTGTAACCCGCTGATGCGAACCAAGGATATGAAATGTTATCAGTCAACGCCAAGTTTCTACAAACCTCACCTGTTGGTGGTAAGTAAATTTGTGTATTGTTTACAGTATCTCTTGTTAAAATCCAAGGGTAGTAAGTTGCGGTATAGTTAGAGTCAATTCCTGTATTATCCAAATTATCAACCGCTTCTTGTGAATAGATAATATCCAAAGTACTTGTTGAATCTGGTGTATACATTTGGTAGTCAGGAGTTGTACAAATGTAAATTGAATCCGCTCTTGAGTATTGAATCATATCGATTGCTTCTTCTACAAGATTTGAGTTGTTAACATAGTCAATACTTGCACTTGCAAATACGTTAATGTTAGTTGCTTCAGGGTTTGCGAATGTTAAGATACCAAGTAAGTAAGCGTAGTAGTCAGTATTTGCAAAGTCTTGAGTATTGTTTTGTACCACAATTCTTTTGAATAATCCTTGACCTGTTGCTGTCGGATATTTTGATGAAGGAGCCGCTCCTGCTAAATAACCCGAAGAACCTAATTGGAATCTATCTTGGTTTGTTCTATATTCTCTATAGATATCCCAACCGTCAAATCCACCTGCAAAACATACTGTATATTTTCTTGAGTAGATAAAGTAATATGGATTGTCTTGAGTTGTTGGGTCAGCTCTAAATTCTGCTGTACCACACTCAAACGCAGTTTGTCCACTTGACATAGATACGTTTGCAATTGTAACAACCGTTGCACCTGAGTCCATGTGGAAACCTTTACTTAGTACATTCCATTTAATAGAATCTGTTGCTGTCGCCCAATTGATTGGTGGGTTTTGTTTACCTTTATAAGTTAAGAAAGATTCATCAACACCATATTGAGTTGAAAATCCTAAATAAGTTCTTCTAACAATGTCTCCACCTGATTGAACAGCGTTTGAACCTCCAGCCGTAGAACCAAATGGTGGGTTATAAATAACTTCACCAGGATAATTGTAAGCTGTTTTATATTTGATATATGGTGATGGATATGAATTGTAATCATCATATTCTCTTTGAGTGTATCCGTAGAAACCACAAGGAAGAGAATCGATTGGATAGTTGTCAGCCATTTCAACCATAATGTATCTTGAAATTAATGCAAACTCTCCGTTAGACGAACCAATCTTTTTAGCCACGAAATTATTAGAACCTGGGTCCATAACACAATTTGTGAATTTTTCAATTACAACAGGATTGGCATCCGTATCATAAAAATTTCTAACAAACACATCAAACGACATGTTATTAAATGATAAGTTAGCAATTGACACTTTAATTTCTGTGTTTGCAGAATCACCATCGGAAATTGAAATGAATTTAAATAAATTATAAACTTTATTACCTCTTAATTCTGAAACCAAATAAGGGGTTTCAGGAGATTGATATTTTTCTAAATTCCAAGCAATTGATGAAGAACTTTCACTTCTTGCTTCTGGTAAAGCGATTAAATCACAAGCCAACCCACGAATATAACCTTGATTGTATGCGTAATCTAAACTTGACTGATAAACTTCCTCAACAAAAATAGGAACTTGGAATCTTGATTTACCAAAGTTATCTACCCCCAATACTTTTGTAATGTATTTTGCTGAAGATGCTAATAACGAAGTTTCTAATGAAAACACCGTATCATCTTTAGTTATACCCGAAAGTAAGAAAGTAGCGTATGGTGATGAAGTAATACCTGAATATTGGTTAGTACAAACTAAATTTAAATCAGTAAGTCCACTCACTTCATAAACTGGTCCGTGGTCAACACTATCAGAGCTATTAACGTAAAGTGAAATACCTCTTGAACGAAGTGTTGCAATAACCATGTTATTATATTCTGTGTATGCAGTACCAGTAAATGTATATGAATAACCTGTGATGGTTCCTGTAAATGTACTTGAAGCACCTGATGTTAAATTTGATACTGCGTAATAAAATGAATAACCTGTATATGCATTTCCTGTGGTAATATCAAAGTTAGCATAATACCAAGTGTCGTTTGAACCCGCAGTTAAATCATTTTGTAAAAAGTTATTAACACAACCATATGGGTTACTAATATTAGTGTATTCAGCCGAAACATCATAATATTCATTTTCAGGGATTGAACCATATATAACTGCTGATGTAGCAGATAATGATGGTGTATCCATAATTGTATCTAAGTAATTGTTAAAATCTGTTTGTAACGTTGAAGTTGAACCATTTTGTTGTCTATATTGTACATTTAAATTTGCCGCAACTTCTGGTGGTAACTGTGCGGTGTTTGAAAACGCTATTGTATTTCCAGTAGAATTACCTGTGAAGTTTGCACTAAACGCAACACCACTTGATGGATTACCAATAGTTGTTGGGTCAACATTTGCTGTTACCCTAAGACTCCAAGATGGACCTGCGTCATAACCAGACAAACCCAACACTCTAGTTACAAACAATTGGTTAGATTGTTGTAAATATGATTTAGCAATATATGCCGCCTCATATTTTGGGATTTGCGTGTTAACAAACTTAACGGGTTCAGTTCCCCCGAAATAAGATTGAAACTCATCGTAGTTGGTTATGAATACTGGTTCGAATGCTGGACCTTTTATTGTTTCTCCAACGAGACCTAACGTAGTTACACCCACACTCTGAGCTACGAACGATAAGTCGGTTTCAGATGTGTATACACCGGGTGATACGAATACTTTTTGATTTGCTTGTGCTGTTGCCATTATTAAATTATTCTCTTACAGATTTATTTTATAGATAAATATTCAAGTTTTTACGAAAAAACTTTACTTTTGAATAAGTATTTATAAACAGTAGGAATAAATTCTACCTTTTTTCTACCATGAAAATAAAGAAAGAAATAAAGAACATCAAAATATCCCCTGAATCACATGAGATACTGAAAAAGTATTGTGATAAGAGGGGTATTAAAATTTATAAGTTCTTGGAGAATTTAATAATTGAAAAGTGTAAAGAAAAGAAAGATATATACGGAGAAGATTAAACAAGTTTGTTTTCGTATAAAACATTTGATTCTTTGGCGATATTATTTTTAGTCACCTCAATTCTTAATATATCGTTTGTTGTGATTTGAATGTTTTGTACATCACTTCCATAATAATCTCCATTAATATAAACATCAAACGTATCAACATTATTACTTGACACTAAATTCATATTTGCTGTGAAGTCAATCATGTCGGTTAAAGTAGTGTTGCCCGACACAAATAAAAAGTTCATTTCAAACTCATTGGGGTTTTCAGGATATTTTGGTCGTCTTTCTTTTCTTGCTGAAGTATCCATTTCAATAAGTTGTGTAACTCTTTGAATTGCAGGTTTAACCTCAAACTCGTCTTCATCAATTAAATAACCCAACATTGTAAAATCATAATTTTGAATATAATACTTTCTTGATTCAATTGTCATTTGTGATTCATCAGAAACATTATCCATAATAATTGGGACGTATTGTCCTTTAATAAATGTATAAGCTTGTCTTGAAGCAAAAGTTTGCATAACCACTTTATTAAGTTGGTTAAGTTCTCTCATTCTATTACAAATAATTTTTATACTATATTTGATATCAACAGGAACTGGTTGTGGAATTGTGTAGATATCCATACCTTGTTCGTTACCGTTCCATGTTGGAACCGATGCGTAATAAAATTGTTTTCTATTTGGGATATTATACACCAACGCAGGATTTGAACCGTATTTAACCTCAGGTGCTCTTACCACTGTAATAAATGGTGGTGATGGATTATTATCTAAATCCGTAAACAATGCTGTTTCAGTATATTGTGCCCAGTTTTGTGATGTAATAATAATATCTAAAAGTGGAACTACCTTTCCTGCAGTTACAACTTGTAACTCCTCTTTAACAAAATTTAACATACCTTTATCTAAGTCGGCATGTAAAACCGATTTAGGTAGATATGTTCCATCATCTTTAATATATTCCAACAATTGTTCTCTACGAGCAGATAATTCTTTTCTAGGAACTAATGGTAATGTTGGTTTAACTATGTTTTTTGGTAGTGGCATTATAATCCTCTAAATTCATTTTCACTTACATATGTTGCGGTTATTGTTCTATAAAAAGGTTTGTAACCGCCATAAGTGTGTTTATTGTCAGACTTAACAAGTCCATCATCAATTACTGTATAATATCTAACTCGGTCTTCAGTTTCATAGTAACCAAAATAATCACCCATTAAAATATTAACACTTAAATCATCAAGTGTTTTTTGGTAGATTGAAAATTTCATATTACCTGGTTCATCTTGTTTTACTTTGGAACTACCCAACAATTTGTTTGTAGGTGCCATGATTTGAACTAAACCATTCAATTCTATTGGTGCCATAAATTGAATCCCATCTTCTAATACCTCACCATACACATCATCGGTTTTGGTTCTATATCTATCAACACGATATAATACAATCGTGAAGTTCATATCACCAACCAACCACTCTTCTCCCATACTAATATCCAAAGCATAATCTTCGGCCCCGAAGAACTTACCTAATCTTGTTATTGGAACTAATTTTTGCATATATTGATAAATAGTTTATTTTTACTTATATTTAATGCAAACTTTTATTTGATAGAATGGAGATAAGTTTAGAGTCAAAAGCAATGTCAATACTTGAAGGGTATGAGGGTGCTAATAATTATCTTTTGGAGTTAAAAAGAAAATCTATAATTAACAAAAAATTTTACCCAACAAGAAGTCAATCAGAATATATTATTAATTTTCACGATAAGACACCTAAAGTAGCAAAGAAGTGGGTCATTCTTGATACATACTTTGCACAGAAAATGGCGGATGACAAATTGTACACTGAAATCCCACAAAAAGTTTGGGTTGAGAAGTTATTGGCGGACAAAGAAAAGGCATATCACATTTGGGGTAAAGTATTTGAAAAAGAAGAGTTTCATGATTTTTGGTTACCAAAAGCGGCAATTATAAAAGACAATTCAGTTAAAGACGTTGTTATTAATTATGAAAAATATTCTCATCGTCCACCACTCGCTCACCAAAAAGAAGCAATTCAAAAGTTAGTTGAAAACAAAAAGTTTATCTTGGCCGATGATATGGGTCTTGGTAAAACAACCTCAACAATTATTGCAGCACTTGAGTCAGGTTCCAAAAAAGCGTTAATTATTTGTCCTGCAACTTTAAAAATTAATTGGAAACGTGAGATTGAAAATTATTCCGATAAAACCGTATTCATTGCTGAAAGTAAAAACTTTAGTACCGAAGCGGACTTTGTTATCATAAACTACGATATTATTAAAAATTTCCATGACACTAAAAAGAAAAATGAGTCGCAAATTCTTGCTTCCAATTTTGATTTGGTCATTGTCGATGAAGCACACTATATTAAGAATGCTACGGCGCAAAGGACAAAACTAATCAACGACATTGTTAAACAGACCGAAAGACTTTGGTTATTAACTGGTACTCCGATGACATCACGACCAATTGATTATTTCAACTTATTAAACATAATTGATTCACCTGTTGCAAAGAATTGGATGGCATATGCAATTAGATATTGTAGTGGATATCAATTCAAAGTTGGAAATAGAAAAGTTTGGAATGTAATGGGTTCGTCAAACTTGGAAGAGTTAAGAGACAGAACCTTAGGTCTTACATTAAGAAGATTAAAAGAAAATGTTTTGGATTTACCCGACAAGATTATTACACCTGTATATCTAAGGTTGAAATCAAGACAATATGAAGAGGTGATGGGTGAATATTATGATTGGTATGATAAAAACCCCGATGAGTCAAAATCACTCACAGTTCAATTTTCCAAACTGACAAAAATTAGACAAATTATTGCCGATGAAAAAATAACACAGACAATTGAGCTTGCCGAAAATATTATTGAGCAAGACAAAAAAGTTATTATTTTTTGTAACTTTACTGATTCATTAAATAAAATTACAGAACATTTTGGAAAGTCTGCGGTTAAGTTGGATGGTTCCATGTCAAAGATACAAAGACAATATTCTGTGGATGAATTTCAAGACAATCCAAAAATTAAAGTTTTTGTGGGTAACATCAAAGCGGCTGGTGTGGGAATTACTTTAACTGCTGCAGAAGCAGTTATTATGAATGATTTGTCATTCCTTCCTTCAGACCACGCCCAATC
>Ga0194035_1000574_pt1 | contig 20667 bp, 16 predicted proteins | sample JunL2320m_MetaG_FD_148680 | JGI IMG/M metagenome (GOLD analysis project Ga0194035, IMG submission 148680) | Anoxic zone freshwater microbial communities from boreal shield lake in IISD Experimental Lakes Area, Ontario, Canada - Jun2016-L239-20m | ecosystem: Environmental > Aquatic > Freshwater >...
CGCCAACGTGGTGTCGCTGACCATCGGTACGACCGAGATGGGTCAGGGTTCACGCTCGGGGTTGGCGCAAATCATTGCCGAGGACCTGTGTGTCGATATCAATACCGTGGTGCTTCTCCAAGGCGGCGCGACGATTGCCTACACGGGTAGCAATGCGGTCTCCCGTGGCTACGCCACCTCGACCGGTGGTAGCGGCGCCGTGCGTAACAATTTCTGGGCCTTGCGCGATGCGGCGACACAGGCGCGCGAGATGCTGGTGCTGGCGGCCATGGATGTCACCGGCGACGCGTTGCGGGCGAACTACACCACGGTCAATGCGGTTGTGACCTACGCGCCGACCGGTGCGAAGTATACCTACGGTCAGTTGGCAGACGCAGCCTCCACCAAGGCCGCGCTGGTCACGGGTCTTACGGCGCCCGATACGCCGTTTAGCGCCTTGACCGTCATCGGCAAGTCGGTACCGCGTGCCGACATCCCGCCGAAGTTGACGGGTAAGGCCGTTTACGGCGTCGACGTTGTCTTGAAGAACATGGTTTTTGCTGTTGTGAAGCACTGCCCGACGTTCGGCGGTTCGCTCTCAGCGGTGCCGGCAGCCCCGAAGGGCGCCATCGCGGCTGTACCGTTGGCGGTTTACGACTTCACTTTCCCGGATCCGACCAAGAACTATACCGCCTCGACGTTGTTGAAGTTGACGCGCGGATTGGAAGTCTCGGGTAGCCAGACAGCGGTTGCCGTGGTCGCGGCGGATACCTGGAATGCGATCAATTATGCTAATGCGCTCGCGCCGGCGTGGAAGTTGCCCGCGGGCGCGACGCGCCTGAACGATGCGCAATTCTTGGCCGATGGTAATTCGCTGGTCTCCCAGACGACCCTGCCCTCGACGCAACCGGGTATTGTGACGGGTACGTCTGTCACACCGAGTGCCACCTTGTATACCGTTGCGGGTTCCTATGCCGCGACGGAGCCGGCGGTGGCGAGTGCCGGGCAGGTGGTCGATGTGGTGTACACACTGCCGTACGTCGCGCACGCCGCGATGGAAGTGTTGAGCTGCACGGTCGATTACAAGCCGGGCGTGAGTTGCACGATTTATGCATCGACGCAGGTGCAGCAGAATGCGCTCAAGCTCGTCTTTTTGCTGTTACGCCAACTGGGCGACACGACGATCGCACCGATCACCAACGGTGTCTGGGATACGAGCCGAATCCAGATCAGCACGACGTTCTTAGGGGGTGCGCTCGGTCGTAAGTTGGAAGTCGACTTCATCAGCCAGGCGGTGCAGACCGCGGTGGCGGTTGCTAAGTTGGCGGCCGGTCCTCGTCCGGTGAAACTCATGTGGACGCGTGAGCAGGACTTCACTCACGACCAATACCGCCCCATGGCCGTCGTGCGCGCTCGTGCCGGCGTTAATGGTTCCGGTAACACTGCCACGATCGCGGGACTTGAGTACCGCGTGGTGTCCCCATCGATCGCGCTGCAGCGCGGTAGCGTGCTCAATACGAACCCCGCCGCGGGAGTCGTCGGTGATAGCCAGGGTTCGGAAGGCGCTCGCGACTTGCCGTACGCGATGGGTTCGCAGCTCATCGAATACGTCACGCACCCGTCGCAGATTCCACTGGGCTATTGGCGCTCGGTGGGCGCGTCCATCAATGTGTTTGCCGTTGAATCGTTCATGGACGAGCTCGCGGTTGCTGTGGGCGCTGACTCGTACCAATTCCGCCGCAATCAGCTGCTCTCGACGATTAGCAGCGGGGCCGCCAACGCCGCGATGGCGCAGCGCTGGTTGGCCGTGCTGGATTCCGCTGCAACCCTGGGGTCGTGGGGTAAGCCTGCGGCAGGTAACTTTCAAGGCATCGCAGTGGATGCGGCTTTTAACAGCATCATTGCTATGGTGGTGGAGTTGTCAGCGACCGCAACATCCATCACCGTGAAGAAAGTATCGGTGGCTTTGGATAGCTACCTCGTCGTCAATCCGGACTCGGCGATCGCGCAGATGCAGGGTGGCGTGGTGCACGCGCTGAACGCGACGCTCTACGGACGGCAGACCTTCGTGAATGGCGTCGCGCAGCGGGCTAATTTCAACACCTACAGCATGATCCGTTCGTCGTCGATGCCGGATGTGCAAGTCGTGCTGACGCAGCCGACGACCCTCGCGCGCAGCAGCGTGATCGGCGGTGTGGGTGAGTTGGGCGTGCCAGCTCTGGCACCTGCGATTGCCCATGCGTTCTTTAAAGCAACGGGTAAGCGCGTACGTTCGCTGCCGTTCTTCGGTTGATCGATGGGTCGTAGAAGGGCCCTGACCGTTCCGCGGTCGGGGCCCTTTTTGGCGAAATCCCCACCGTCTTAGAAAGTCGTTATCCTTGTCGAAACGAGGGCGGGGACATCCTCGCGGAGACCGCCTGCAATCCCTGACCGACCTGCATAAACTGATCCAGTGCCTCCGGTCATCACCACCTGTATCGGAGGAATAGTCCCCTCAATGCTTCCGACAAATGAACCAGCGTCGCGCCGTTCACGCGATTGACGTTGATTTCCCTGAGTGAAAATGTATATTGATAATGTACATTTCTTTATGAGTGTGTCATGGCCCTTCAAATCGCCAATCCCACGGTCGTTGCCAAAGTCGAGCGTTTGGCAAGGGCGAAAGGCATGACCAAAACGGCTCTGGTCGAGTGGGCCGTCGACCGTCTGGCGGCAGAATCTCAAATGCTTCGGGATCCCAACAGCATGGCGAGCTTACTCACCCAACTGGATGCCATCCCTGACCGGCCCGATGCCGACGATCCGATGCTTTGGGATGACATCGGATTGCCTCGGTGATTGCGGTGGATACATCGGCCATCGTTGCCGTCACGTTAGGCGAGCCAGAACGGGCCGTCTTTTTGGCGAGGATTCAAAGTTCGGAGCGCGTTTTTATCAGTACCGTGTCGGTAGTGGAGTCGCAGATGGTCATGCATGGGCGTCGCGGACCGCGAGGCGTGCTGCTACTCGACGATTTACTGCGCTTGCCGCCGTTTGAAATTGTTGCGCCGACCAGTGAGGAGATGAAAGCGGCTTATGCCGCCTTCGTGCTCTACGGCAAAGGCTCAGGCCACCCTGCCGGCCTCAACTTTGGAGATATTTTTAGCTACGCCCTGGCTAAGGTGCGTGGTCTCCCGCTGCTATTCAAGGGCGCCGATTTCTCGCAGACTGATTTGCAAAGAGTGTGTTAACGGGGTCGAGCCCTCAAGGTTTCTTCACACTCATGTTCCGTCTGTTTGGTGGGTTAGACCCTTCTTTCAAGCTTTTCGGCCGAACTGCGAGCCTAATGGGGTCTGGGTAATGCCTGCTGGAACCAGAACCTCCTCGAGCAACATTTCGCCGGGATGAAACGGATTACTGGGCTGCGGATGGGACTTTTTGGCCATGGGTGCGCCGAGTGATCATCGACGATCGCAACATCTAGGGCGGTGCCGCGTTCGAATGGGAAGCTCAGGCACCATGGGTGGTTGATCCGAATCGAATACATACCCTTGCTTTGACCTTTGAGTGCCTCAACTCGATGGCCGGACGGCGCGCGAGGGTCTGTGAGATCTGCACCGTCGTGGCGGTATAGAATCTCGCGCCGCGCAGCTCGCAGGAGATCCGTCGGAAATGCCCGGATATCTTTCGAACGTCGGTCATAAAACACGTCTTCGGCCAGCCGATTTCCGAAGCTCTCGATCATGGTTTTGCGCTATCGAAATTCGATAACAATCGCAACGGCCCCGCGAGTGGGTCGCGCCCGTTACGCGGAATGGCTGCCACGGTGATTGCGAAGGCGAGACGGCTCGTCGCGTTTCACAAAGACGGCCGCCGCTGCGGGGTCGCAGACGGTCGCGGGTGCCGTTCGTTGGTAGAGCCAGCCGGCCAGGGCAAAGCGGCGAGAGTGTGTCCCGATCGGCGCTCGACCGCTACGGGGTTGCCGTTAACGTATTGTTTCTAATCGGCTGTTTGGTGGGCGCGACAGGGATCGAACCTGTGACCCCTTCCATGTCAAGGAAGTGCTCTACCGCTGAGCTACGCGCCCTTAAGGGACGCGGAAGAATACTGGACTAGTGCTGTACCCGCAACCTTACTCGCAGGGTCGTGCACACTTAGCCGAACGCAAAGAGTGGCGCTTTGGATCCCACGCGGGCTAATTGAGCGCTTTTATCCCATTCGATTGCGGGCCTGCGCCGCCTGCGCTGTATCCAATTGGCTGGCAATGGGGCAGTCTTTGGATTGCCTCGTGAACCCGTTTAGGATGCGTTGGTGCGGCTCGATACAGGTTGTCGGTCACGCGCATTGGTCCATTTTTAGGAGTCTTCCCATGAATTTCCGCATCCCAATTGCGTTGCTCGTCTGCAGTGTGGTCTCGGTTGCCTTCGCCGGCGGGCCGGAGCCGCGCGCGATGACGATGACGAAGCCCGTCAAAGTCAGCGCAGCGGATGCGGCAGGTCCGGTGTTTCACGGTACTTACGCCACCAAAGAAACGGCGGGACCCGATGGCCCAGCCACCGATGTGGTCATGCTGCGATCGAAGGATCACCGCTTGTCGGTGGGCTTGTTTGAGGCCGGTCCCTCCGAGACCGATATAGCCGCCTACGCGGAGGATGAGTTCTTTTACATCCTGGAGGGCGGGATCACACTCACCTCGGCGGATGGTAGCGTGGTCGCCGCCAAGGCGGGCGAGGGCATTGCGATCCCGAAGGGTTGGAAAGGCCACTGGTCGACACAGGGGTATCGTAAGTACTACGTGACCTACGAAACGCCGAAGACCAAGTAAGGGCACATCGTACCTGCTGCACGCTCTGGGCTTGGCGTTATGCGCACGCCCCGAGGTGTTACCCGAAGTCCGCGATCGGCGTGAGGAGCACCACGCACCCCAAGGCCGCAAAGATCAGCGCGGCCAGGCGGTGTATCCATTGCGTGGGTAGTCGGCCTGCGAGTCGATGGCCGATCAGTACTGCCGGTACGTTGGCCAGCAGCATGCCCACCGTGGTGCCACAGACGACCCAGATGACCGACGCATAACGAGCGGCGAGGGCGATCGTGGCAATCTGCGTCTTGTCGCCCATTTCGGCTAAGAAGAAGGCGACTACGGTGGTGCCCAGGATGCCGTAGCGGTTTGTCGGTAGTGCCTCGTTCTCATCCAGTGTGTCGGGCACAAGAATCCAGGCCGCCATCCCAAAGAAGGCCGCGGCGAGTCCGTAGCGCAACACCGTGGGGCCCAAAAAATGAACCACCACGCGTCCGACGAGGCCCGCGAGCGCGTGATTGACCAGCGTGGCGATGAAGATGCCGGTAATGATCGGCAAGGGACGGCGATAACGGGCCGCCAAGACCAATGCCAACAGTTGGGTTTTATCACCGATTTCGGCGAGGGCGACGATGCTGGCAGAGACGAGAAACGCTTCCATAGAGCAAGCATAAAGGAAACTTAAGCGCGGCTTCCTGTTTGCCTCGTTATGATGCTGCCAAGTCGCGGGAAAGTGCATGCTCGGATTTTGGCGCCACCGTTCTGCTGTAGTGCTCGTGCTCGCCGGTCTCATGATCGGCGCGTGCGCCTTAGTGGCTTCCACCTGGTCCAGCTTTGGCCATACCTGGGATGAGCCTGAGCATCTCGCAGCGGGTTTGCAACTGGTCGATACCGGTCACTACGACTACGACATCCAGCACCCGCCGATCGCGCGCGTCTTACTCGCGATTGGCCCTTATTGGGCCGGCGCGCGCGCGCAGGGCTTGCCGCCGCCCGATGGCAAGGCGGAGGGCATCGCCATTCTCTATGGCGCAGGTCACTACGACCTGTACTTGTCTTTGGCGCGTGCGGGGACGCTGCCCTTTCTCGCCTTGTTGATACTCGTGACCTATCTGTGGGGTCGCACGCTGATGGATCGGCCGGGGGCCTTGGTGGCGGCTGCGCTCGTGGCCACCACGCCGACCGTATTGGGGCATGCGGGCCTTGCCACCATTGACGTGGCGGCGGCCGCCAGTTGCTTGTTGGCGGTCTATGCCTTTCGTCAGTGGTTGCGCCGCGGTCGGTATCGGGACGCGGTGTTTCTCGGCTTAGCGGCCGGTTTGGCACTGGGCGTGAAAATGTCGGCGATCCCGTACGGCGGCATCGCCGGCGTCGTGGTGCTCGGCCTGCACTGGCTAGAGCGGCGGCACGCCGCGCCGTTGGGCCCTGCGATCCGTGCTCGCAGGTGGTGGCTCGGTGGGTTCGGGGCGCTGCTGCTGGTGGGGTTGGTCTTGGATCTGGCTTATGGCGGGCGCTGGATCTATCTGACGGACCATTTACACCATTTCAATCAGGCGATCGGTTATCTGTTTGGGTACAAGACGGGCGTATTTAAAGAGCCTGCCTACGATCTGTTTGAGTACCTGCCAGTGCCGTTGGCGCTGCAGTGGTATCTGGGCGCGCTGCAGGCCATCACGGTGCACAACGACAACGGCCATTTGTCGTATGTGCTCGGCGCGTTGCACACCGGGGGTTGGCCCAAGTTTTATTTGCTGGCGCTGGGCGTGAAAACCCAATGGCCGTTGTTGTTTGGCGCAGTGGCAGGCTTTGCTGTGCTGCTGCGCCGTGCGGTGCGCGACGCGCAGGTGGCGGCTTTGACGCTGCCGCTGATGGGCCTCGGTATTTTGTGGTTTGCATCGGACTATAGCCATATCAATATCGGGGTTCGACACGTGTTGGTCCTCTATCCCTTGTTGGCCGTGGGTGCGGCGGTGGCGCTGCAGGCGCTATGGCGTCGGGGGCAATACGCCGGCGCTGCCGGCTGGGGGGCGTGGCTTTTGGTGGCGGTCGCGGTTGTCGCCCAGGCCTATAGTCTGACGACCACCTGGCCGGACTATCTGGCGTACTTCAACCCCTTCGCGCCAGTGCCGGCGAAGATCTTGGTGGATTCGGATCTCGACTGGGGTCAGGACTTCAAACACCTGCGTCATCGTCTGGCGGTCTTGCACGTCCCTGCGGTGTCCCTGGCTTATTTGGGGACTGCCGATCTGGCGCGGGAGGGTTTGCCGCCGTATCGCTTGCTTGCACCCGATGAGCCGACGACCGGCTGGGTTGCCGTGTCGGCGCTGGCGCGCGCTTATGCGCCGCGGCATCTGGCGTGGTTGGACGCCTATCCGGTGCGCGAGCGGATTGGTCAGACGATCGATCTCTATTACATTCCCGCCGTCTCGGACCCGGCTGCAGCGGGGGTCGGCACAACGCCTGCCAGACCGTGACGCCGGTCGCGGCCGGGTCGATGCCGAAATTTGTTAAACTGCGGTGATTTTTTTCGCCGAGGCCGATTTTCATGCCTGTGATCACCTTACCGGACGGCAGTCAGCGTTCGTTTGACGCCGCTGTCACTGTCGCGGCGGTCGCCGCCAGCATCGGTGCCGGGCTCGCCAAGGCCGCCTTGGCGGGCCGGGTGGATGGGATCCTCGTCGATACCTCCTACCGGATCGAACAAGACGCGGCACTCTCGATCGTGACTGACAAAGATCCGGTCGCGCTCGAGGTGATCCGGCATTCGACTGCGCACTTGCTCGCGCAGGCGGTGCAAGCGATCTACCCGAGCGCGCAAGTGACGATCGGCCCGGTAATCGAGAATGGCTTCTTCTACGATTTTGCCTTCGAGCGGCCGTTTACGCCGGAAGACCTCGAGAAATTCGAGGCGAAAATGAAGGAATTGGCTAAGGCCGATCAGCCGGTGCTGCGGCGCGTCTTGTCGCGGGATGCGGCGGTGACGTTGTTCAAGGGTCTCGGGGAGCATTACAAGGCCGAGATTATCGAGAGTATCCCGGCCGAGCAGGACATCAGCCTGTACGGGCAGGGCGACTGGTTTGACCTGTGTCGTGGCCCGCACGTGCCCTCGACCGGCAAATTAAAGGCGTTCAAGCTGATGAAGGTTGCCGGGGCGTACTGGCGCGGCAATTCCGACAACGAGATGCTGCAGCGCATCTATGGCACGGCTTGGCGTAATGAGCAGGAGCTCAAAGAACATTTGACCCGGCTCGAGGAGGCCGAGAAGCGCGACCACCGTCGTATCGGCCGGGAGTTGGGCTTATTCCATCAGCAGGAAGAGGCGGTCGGTAGTGTGTTCTGGCACCCGCCTGGCTGGACCCTATGGCGGGATGTGGAAAGCTATATGCGAACGCGCCTAGATCAGGCCGGCTATGTCGAGGTCAAGAGCCCGCAGCTGTTGGATCGCTCGCTGTGGGAGAAGACCGGGCATTGGGACAATTACCGCGACAACATGTTCATCGCCGAGTCCGAGCATCGCATGCTCGCGGTCAAGCCGATGAACTGCCCCGGTCATGTGCTGATCTACAAGCAGGGCATGAAGAGCTACCGGGATTTGCCGCTGCGCATCGCTGAGTTCGGTGCCTGCCATCGCAATGAACCCTCCGGCGCGTTGCATGGCCTGATGCGGGTGCGCGCGTTCACGCAGGACGACGCACATATTTTCTGCACGGAAGACCAGATCAACGCCGAGACGGTGGCTTTTTGCAGTTTGTTGCAGTCGGTCTATGCAGACTTTGGCTTCACCGACGTGGCGGTCAAGTTCTCGGACCGGCCGGCCAAGCGGGCCGGCTCCGACGCCACCTGGGACAAGGCCGAGGGCGCCCTCAAGGCCGCCGTCGAGGCCGCCGGCCTTGCGTATACGCTGAACCCGGGCGAGGGCGCCTTCTACGGTCCAAAACTGGAGTTCGTCCTGCGCGACGCCATCGGGCGGGACTGGCAGTGTGGCACCCTGCAGGTTGATTTTGTGCTGCCGGAGCGGCTGGATGCGGAGTATGTGGCCGAGGACAACACCCGGCAGCGGCCGGTTATGCTGCACCGCGCCATTTTGGGCTCCTTCGAGCGCTTCTTGGCCATCCTGATCGAACACCACGCCGGTAAGTTCCCGACTTGGTTGGCGCCGACCCAAGCGGTGCTACTGAACATCACGGATCGGCAGGGGGCTTACTTGGCCGAATGCACCGATTTCTTGAAAAATCAGGGGCTTCGCGTCGAGAGTGACTTGCGCAACGAAAAGATCGGCTTTAAGATCCGCGAGCACACCTTGAGACGGGTTCCGTATCTCTTGGTGGCGGGGGACCGGGAGGCCGAGTCCCGCACGTTGGCCGTGCGCACGCGGTCGGGCAAGGATTTGGGTTCAATGTCCCTCGAGCAGGTGACCGAACTGATCCAGTCCGAGATCGCGAGCCGCGGCCGTCATTCTTTGGAGGATTGACTTATCTCTACTACGAAGCGCATACGGCGCAACGACGAAATTCTGACGCCGTTGCTGAGGGTGATTGCCGATGATGGGTCGCAGGTGGGTGTGCTAGGGCGGGCGGAAGCTCTGCAGTACGCCGCCTCACAGTCCCTGGACCTCGTCGAGATTTCGCCGATGGTCGACCCCCCGGTTTGCCGGGTGATGGATTTCGGCAAGTTCTTGTTTGAACAGAACAAGAAGGCACATGCCGCGAAGCGCAAGCAGAAGCAGATACAGATTAAGGAAATCAAGTTCCGGCCAGGAACGGATGAAAATGATTACCAGATCAAACTGCGTAACATCATCCGCTTTCTCTCCGAGGGCGATAAGGCCAAGGTCACGCTGCGCTACCGCGGACGCGAGCTGGCGCACCAGGAGGTGGGCCGCCGTTTGCTGGATCGCTTGGTCCTGGACTTGGCGACGCATGCGTCCATTGAGCAGAACCCCCTGATGGAGGGGCGCCAGATGGTGATGATGTTCGGACCCAAAAAGCGGTAAGATTGAAGGTTGTAGACGCAGGTGCTGACACCTGCGACACAAGTGACCGGAGCGCAGGGGTAATCCTTCGCGACGGAACGCCCCGAGCGCCCCGATGGGTTGTGACAGGGTAACGAGTAGTGCCGGCGGTGAGCCCGACCGGTGTGGGAGAGTAAGATGCCTAAGTTGAAGACCAACAAGGCTGCGTCGAAGCGTTTTCGCAAGACTGCGAACGGTTTCAAGCGCGGCCAGAGCCATAAGCGCCACATCCTGACGAAGAAGCCCTCGAAGCGTAAGCGCCATCTGCGTTCCGGGAAAATGGTGCACGAGTCCGATCTCGGACGCGTCACCCAACTGCTTCCGAACCATTAAACGACGTCAGGAGATAAGCAATGGCACGAGTTAAGCGTGGCGTCATCGCCGGACGCCGTCACAAAAAGATTCTCAAAAAGGCCAAGGGCTACTACAACGCACGCCGCAAGGTGTTCCGTGTAGCGAAGCAGGCGGTCATCAAGGCCGGCCAGTACGCCTATGTCGGTCGCAAGCGCAAGAAGCGCGATTTCCGTTCGCTGTGGATTCAACGTCTGAATGCCGCGGCGCGCGCCTATGGCCTGAACTACAGCCGTTTGATCAACGGCCTCAAGGTGGCTGGGATCGCGATCGACCGCAAGTCGCTCGCCGACATCGCCGTCCACGAGCCGGCGGCTTTTGGCGCGATCGTCGAGCAGGTTAAGGCGGCCACTGCCGTAGCGGCGTAATGCCGTGGATCTCGGTAGCCTCGTCAGCTCGGGTCTAGCCGAGATCCAGTCCGCCGCGGATCTGATCGTCCTCGATCAGATCCGTGTGCGCTTGCTCGGTAAGAAAGGTCAGGTGACCGAGCAGTTAAAATTGCTCGGTACGCTCGCACCCGACGCGCGTCGCGAGGCTGGCGCTCGCATCAATGAGGCCAAACAGTCCCTTACTAGTGCGATCGATGCGCGCAATGCCGCGCTCGAGGCGGCGCTCGTTGCCGCGGCGCTTAGTGCCGGCACGATCGATGTGACGCTGCCTGGTCGTGGTCAGCACACCGGTGCACTGCATCCGGTCACGCGCACGCGCTTGCGGATCGAGGAAATTTTTCAGCGGGCGGGCTTCACGGTGGCCGAAGGCCCTGAAGTCGAGGATGACTTTCACAACTTTGAAGCCCTCAACATCCCCGGCAATCATCCTGCCCGGGCGATGCATGACACCTTTTATTTTGGCGATGGACGCCTGCTGCGGACGCATACCTCGCCGGTGCAGGTGCGCGCGATGTTGGCCCATGCGCCACCGCTACGCCTGATCAGTCCGGGCCGCGTCTATCGCTGTGATTCGGATCAGACCCACACGCCGATGTTCCACCAGCTGGAAGGCTTGGTCATCGACGAAAACGTGAGTTTCGCCAATCTGAAGGCGATCCTGCGGCGCTTCGTCTCGGCGTTTTTTGAAAAGCCGCTGGAGATCCGCCTGCGGCCTTCTTATTTTCCGTTCACGGAGCCCTCGGCGGAGGTGGATTGTCAGTGCGCCTTCTGTGAAGGCCGCGGCTGTCGTGTCTGCAAGCAGACCGGCTGGCTGGAAGTGTTGGGCTGTGGGGTCGTCCACCCCAATGTGCTGCGCAATTGCGGGCTGGATCCGGACCGGGTGTCGGGTTACGCCTTCGGTATGGGGATTGAACGGTTCTCTATGCTGCGCTATGACGTGAACGATCTGCGGTTGTACTTCGAGAACGACCTGCGGTTTCTCAGCCAGTTTGGCCGGGCGTAACACGGTGGGGGGGACGCAATGAAGCTGAGTCTCGCATGGCTCTCGGAATGGGTTCGTCTACCGGCGGACGTCGCGGCGTTTGCGCATGGGCTGACGATGGCCGGTTTCGAGGTCGAGGGACGCAGCGCCGCCGCTCCGGATTTTACCGGCGTCGTGGTGGGGCACATTCTGCGTGCCGAGCAGCATCCGCAGGCCGACAAATTACGCGTCTGCATGGTGGACGCCGGCGACGGCGCGGCGCTGCAGGTTGTGTGTGGCGCCGCCAACGCGCGCGCCGGTATCCGCGTACCGTTCGCACGCGTGGGGGCGCAATTGCCCAACGCGGTGTCCATTGGTCAGGCGCGACTGCGCGGTGTCGATTCGTACGGCATGCTCTGTTCGGCGCGGGAACTGGGGCTCGGTGAAGGGCATGCCGGTTTGCTCGAGTTACCCGATGCGTTCGTCATCGGTGCTGATTTGCGTCAAGCCCTGCGGCTGGACGACACCGTGTTGGAGATCAATTTTACGCCGAACCGCGGCGATGCCTTGTCGGTCCTCGGCGTGGCGCGCGAGGCGGCGGTGCTCACCGACTCGACGCTATGTATGCCGCCGATCGGTGCGGTGGCCGCGCTCTCAGAGGCGCGCTTGCCCGTGCAGCTGCTGGCGACCGCAGGCTGCGCCCGCTTTGCCGGCCGGGTCATTCGCGGCGTGGATTCCAAGGCGCCGACGCCGTTGTGGATGCAGGAGCGCCTGCGCCGTGCCGGGCTACGCAGTTTGGGGCCCTTAGTGGATGTCACCAACTACGTGATGCTCGAGTTGGGCCAGCCCATGCATGCTTATGATCTGCGCTGCCTGGAAGGTGGACTCGAGGTGCGTTGGGCGCGGCCGGGCGAGGCACTGGAATTGCTCGAAGGCAGTACGATCCCGTTGGCTACCGACATGCTGGTGATTGCCGACGCGGTGGCCCCGGTGGGCTTGGCAGGCATCATGGGCGGGAAAAAGAGCGGCATTGCGGACGACACCACGGATGTTTTTCTGGAAGCGGCTTGGTTTAACCCGACTGCGGTGGCCGGTCGCGGTCGTCGCTTTGGCATTCTGACCGACGCCTCGCAGCGCTTTGAACGCGGCGTGGATCCAGCCGGTACGGTCCGGGCCTTGGAGCGGGCGACCGCATTGCTGCTAGGCATGGCCGGCGGCGTTCCCGGGCCCGTGGACGTGCAGGAGGCGCCCAGTGCGCTGCCGCTACGGCAACCCATTCCATTGCGCGCCCGCCAGATCGAGCGACTGATTGGTATTCCGATTCCGGCCGCACGGGTCGACGCGATCCTGCGCGCCTTGGGCATGGCGGTCGAGGCGACGCACGACGGCCATCGCGTGACCCCACCGAGTTGGCGCTTTGATCTGGTGCAGGAAGCGGATCTGATCGAAGAAGTGGCGCGCGTCTACGGCTACAACCAGATCCCAGAGATCGACCTGCCAGTGCCGCAACGACCGGCGACAGTGACCGAAACCCGGATCCCGGCCGAGCGCTTCGCGCTGGGACTGGTCGATCGCGGCTACTACGAGGCGATCAACTACACCTTCGTCGATCCCGTGGCACAGCGACGCTTACATCCCGAGCAGGCGGCGCTGGCGCTGGCCAATCCCATCGCCTCGGACTTAGGGGAAATGCGGGTCTCGCTTTGGACGGGACTCCTGAAGTCTTTGTCAGAGAATTTGCGGCGTCAGCAGGACCGTGTTTATCTCTTCGAGCAAGGCGCGAAGTTTGTCTTGCAAGATAATGAATTAAAGGAAATTAACTGTATCGCTGGCATCGCTTATGGGGCCGCACAGCCGGAGCAGTGGGGCAGCCCGAAGCGGCTGCTCGACTTTTACGATGTGAAAGCCGACGTGGAGGCGTTGCTCGCGCTGAATGGCGCTGCGGACTGGCGGTTTGCGGCCGGTGTGGTCAGTGGCTTGCATCCAGGACAGTCGGCGCACCTGCTGCGCGGCGAGCAGTGGGTCGGGTCGCTGGGTGCACTGCATCCGGAGCTGACGCGCGCGCTGGATTTGCCGAGCGCCCCGTACTTGTTTGAGATTGAGCTGGCGGCATTGGCAACGGCGGCCGTCCCCAAAGCGAGCGAATTATCGCGCTTTCCAGCCGTGCGCCGGGACCTCGCGGTGATGGTGGACGAAGCGCTCACTTTCAACCAGTTGCGTGAATCTGTTATCGTTGGCCTCGCACACTTACTACGTGAAATCCGCATTTTTGACGTCTATCGCGGGAAAGGCATCGAAAATGGACGAAAAAGTGTCGCTTTGGGGTTGATTTTACAGGACAAAAACAAGACCCTTACTGACGCAGACGTGGATACCGTGATGCACGGCATTCGCGCCCGTCTCGAAAGGGATTTGCAGGCCACCTTCCGAGACTGACTCGGATTCGGGAACCCAACGATGGCATTGACCAAAGCTGAGATGGCTGAGGCGCTGTTTGATCAGCTCGGCCTCAATAAACGCGAAGCGCGCGAGCTCGTTGACCTTTTTTTTGAAGAGGTCCGACTGGCGCTCTCGCAGGGCGAGCAGGTGAAACTGTCGGGCTTCGGCAATTTCGATCTGCGCGACAAGAACCAGCGGCCTGGCCGCAATCCCAAGACCGGCGAGGAGATTCCGATCAGCGCCCGTCGTGTGGTGACCTTCCGCCCCGGTCAGAAGTTGAAGGCACGGGTGGAAGCGTATGCTGGAACCAAGTAACAACGCCGAACTGCCGACCATACCGGGCAAGCGCTATTTCACCATCGGTGAAGTGAGCGAATTGTGCTTGGTCAAGCCGCACGTGCTGCGTTATTGGGAGCAGGAGTTCCCGCAACTCAAACCGGTGAAGCGGCGCGGCAATCGCCGTTACTACCAGCGTCAGGATGTGCTGGTGATCCGGCAGATTCGTAGTCTGCTCTACGACGAAGGCTTCACGATCGGCGGCGCCCGCCAACGTCTGGCCGGCGATGAGAACCGCGAGGACGTCTCACAAAGCCAGCAGATTGTCCGTCAGGTCCGTTTGGAGTTGGAGGACTTGCTGAAGTCGCTGCGACGCTGAGCGTACTTTAGCGGTGGCCTCGAGGGCCGCCTTCGTTTACACTTTTCGTTCAGTCAACGTCGCGGTTCCCGCGGCGTGCCTCCGGTCGGGGCGTAGCGCAGTCTGGTAGCGCACTTGCATGGGGTGCAAGGGGTCGAGAGTTCAAATCTCTCCGTCCCGACCAATTAACACGCAGACGGCGAAGCGATTCGGCAGATCCAGACCAGTAGCCGCATGCGGCCAAGATTCAGGGGCCCGTTCCGTTTCGGGGGCTGGAGCCCGGTGCACAGAGCCTACTGGGCGCTCTGAAATGCCTGCCCCCAGGCATCCGCGGCGTACAGCGCGTCCATCACCGCATCCACGGTCACGACGAAGGGTTCGTTATGCGCCGTCTCACCGATCGCTGTGGCGCGCGTGGCAATCGCGCGCGCGGTGTCGCGCGTCAGCGCTGCGATGCCTAGGGCCTGCAGCGTGATCGGCAGGCCGACGGCGTGGCAGAACTGCATGACTTCTTCCACTTGCGCCGAATCCCGCCCTTCGAGCACCAGTTGCACGAGCGTGCCGAAGGCGACTTTTTCGCCGTGCAGGTAGGCGTGGGTTTCCGGCGCCGCGGTGAGGCCGTTGTGCACCGAATGGGCGACCGCAAGCCCGCCGGATTCAAATCCCAGGCCTGAGAGCAAGGTGTTGGCCTCGACAATGCGCTCGAAGGCCGGGGTGATGGCGCCGGCATGTGCGGCGGCGACCGCGGCTCTGCCGTCATTCAATAACGTGCGATAGCACAGCGCCGACAGTGCAGCCGCTGCGATCGTGCTGGCGCCACCCATCGCGTTGGGCTTGTGGGCCCGCTGCGCCGTGTCGGCCTCAAACCAAGTCGCCAAGGCATCCCCCATGCCGGCAATCAGATAACGGACGGGTGCGCGGATGATGACCGAGCTGTCGACCAAGACCAAGTCGGGGTTGCGCTTGTAGAACAGACACTTCTCGAAGACACCCGCTTCGGTATAGACGATCGATAGCGCACTGCAGGGCGCATCACTGGCGGCGGTCGTGGGGCAGCAGACCACCGGCAGAGCTAATTCGGAGGCGACCGCGCGTGCGGTATCCAATGCCTTGCCGCCGCCTACACCGACCACGCAACGCGCGCCCATCTGCGTGGCCTTCTGTTTGCCGCGGGCAATTTCCTCCAGTGAGCACTCGCCGGAGAAGGGGAGCACGTCGAAGGCAAAATCGACTGCTTTGAATGTCTCAATCCAAACGGATTCGAGTAGCTTGCGGGGGCTGGCACTGGCGATGATAAGCGCGGGCGGGGATAGGCCTAATTTGCGCATCTCCTCTGCCAACACGCGTGTGGCCTGTCGGCCTTGGATATAACGGGCTGGGGCGCAAAAGATATGCAACATGACCGTTGTTTTACTCCGGGCTAGGGTGAGAGTCGGGCGTGGTGACGGGTCGACTCTTTCAGTGCGCCGCACCCCTAGTCAGGCTGACAGTCTGTCGCAAACCATCACCGATGTCTTGGTCCGCACTGCGGTAACGCGGTCTCACTGCGGCGTTGATCGCCCGTGCGCCCCCCACAAGGCGTGGGACGGTGACGCGCGGTTACCGGCAAACACACGGTGCCTAGACGGGGCCGAGCCGATGCATGCCGCGCGCCCGGTCAGGGGAACCTGGTGCACCGGCCGCGCGCATCCCTGGGGCCGACGGCGCCGTTTCGCGCCGCAGAGGACGGCGTGGTTGCAGGCAGGTGTGCATTAGAGTACGCAAGCCAGACGGCATTACTGTGTGCAGTGCCAACCGCTAGGGTCAGCGATGGGCGCGGGTCCCCGAGCGCACGGCTAATTTAACGTTGCCATATCTGTTTTAGTTGCGGTACTGTCATTTACTTATTCAGGGCGATTGTTACGCCTAAAAGTGAAGCTTGGGCATAAAAGCGGGGGGGCGATGCAAACACCACCGAGACCTGAGAACGAGCAGCAGCGCTTACACAGTCTGCGGGCGCTTGATATTTTAGATACAGACGCAGAGGAACGCTTTGACCGACTGACCCGCTTAGCCCGCATGGTCTGTCGGACGCCAATTTCGGTAATCAGTTTGGTGGATGAGTCAGTGTTGTAGAACGCAAAGTACGCGCTGAGCCCGCGTCGCAGTGAGTATCGACAGTGGTTTAAGTCCGTCGTCGGTCTCGATGTGCGGGAAACACCACGGGATGTCTCTTTTTGTGGGCACGCGATTTTAGGACACGCCAGCATGCGGGTGGAAAACGCGCTGGAGGACCCGCGTTTCGCGGATAACCCGTTGGTGGTCCAAAATCCGCATATTCGCGCTTATGCAGGCGCGCCCTTGCGCCTCCCCAACGGAGCGACGCTCGGCACGCTGTGCGTCATTGATACCGAGGCGCGTAAATTTTCGGATGAAGAGCTGACAGCTTTAGAGGACTTGGCGCGATTGGTTGAGAATGAATTGTTGGCGGTCGAGTTGGCTGCGCTCGATGAGTTAACCATGTTGCCAAACCGCCGTGGCTTGCATTTGCTGGCGCAATACGTGCTCAGTCGAGCCAATCGCAGCGCAGAGTCGGTGTGCGCGTTAATGATCGATATAAATGACTTCAAGTTGATCAATGATCAATTTGGTCATGCGGCAGGCGACCGCGCTTTACAGGAATTCAGCGCGACGCTGCGTGACTTGTTTAGAAAAACCGATGTGATTGCGCGGGTCGGTGGCGATGAATTTGTGGTGCTCGCGCAGGCCGATTGCGCGCTAATTGCGGAAATATTGGCTTGCTTCACGTCTCGGCTGCAAGAGCATCTGGGCAATCTCGGCGTCCCCTTCACGATTCACTACAGCGTGGGGATGGCGCAATATGATCCGCAGCGGCACGCGGATTTCTCGTCGTTGTTGGCGGATGCGGATTTGGCGATGTATCAGAGCAGGAACATCCGAACGACGCGCCGCGTCTGCGTCGGGGCTGGACATGATGCTCAGGAAATGGCTGCGATGGCCCCAACGGCCTGATCTAGATCCCTAGCATCGGCGGCATCAGCACTCTCCCAAGGAGTTTTCCCGACCGAGCGACATCGAGAACGGCGCTAACGTGCTGTTTGAAACACTGCGCAACGTGGACGCTCCGCGCAGACAACAATAGCCCATCGCCGGGCAATCCACTTATTGTAAGCACGCCTCTACTGACTTCAGCGCAGAGGCCAGCGACCAACATGCAACTGCTGCCGGTTCGATAAATGTATCGATGAGAAATCTATGGAATTTGATCTGACTGTCGACGGTGTAGTGAAGATTAGATTTATGGTTCCAGAGGGAGACGAGGGGTGAGCGCCAACGTAGCACTCGATATTCCGATCAGTTCACGGCTCCGGCCCTGCACGCCGTGGAAAAAAATATTTCTGGTGCTCACGACCACTATGTTCAGTCTCTGTAGTAGCGCGGTCACCTACGGCGCGCCAACGGCGCTGGTGGCAGCTCGCTCCATTGATGGTCGCAGCGACACTTTGAGCAAGGCGACCGTTGTGGTCGTTGATGGCAAGACGATTGTCGCGATTGGAGGGGCGCTCAGTGATTCCGGCGGATGCCGAAGTGATCGAATTGGCCACCCGCTGCTCGGTATCGCGCGCGCGGCACCAGCGCGACCCGGAATCGGTCGCGACGGACTAGGAGTAGTCTACCGTCCCGCCACGAGAGCGCGCTAAAACGGACGCGTGCGGCGTCGGCCGCGCGCACTGCCGGTCGTGTAAGCCACGCGTTGCCGTTGACGATCGCGTCGTGGTGTTGGGCGGAAGCACCGTGCCCGAGCCGCGCCAAAACCCGGTGCATGCCCAGAGCGACGCGCGTCGCGCCGGGGTGTGGAAGGCGTTTTTACGTCGGTCTCAGCCGCCGACCTCGCGTGGCCGCGAAGAGACTTTAGGCAATCACTGCCGGTAAAAGACGCAATCTACGTACGTGCGGGGTTTTTTGCATGACAGCGTGCAGCGTCCCGATGGGGGGGCTGCACACACTTTTTTCGCGGTTAGAAAGCCATTTTGAGCGCTGTGAACGCGCTTTCAACAAACGGAAATAATTTAGTAATTTTTGCGTCTGATTTCATGAGATTGAAATATTACAGAAACATACTACGCGCCGTCGGTGAGGAATCTGGATGTGCTCCGTCCACGCCGCCGCTTTTCCGCTGGGAATACCCCTGCATCTAGGCTCCGGAGGGCCGCTTATGAAGAGTCACACACGGTTTTTGGTTGCTACTGGCGTAGCGCTCGCCCTCGGCATGGGGCTGCCCTTGGTCGCTCAGGCGTCGCCGTCAGCAAAGCAGAAAGAACAACTTGCCGCGCAGCAGAATGAAATTCAGACGGTTCGAGATCAGGTCCAGGCGTTGGTCGATCGTTTGAACAAGCTCGAAGCGGCGAATGCGCAGTTGCAACAGTCGAATGCACAACTGCAGGGCATGAATGCGGACTTGAAGGCACAGTCAGAAAAGGTTGAAAAAATTGAGCAAGCCGTGACGACCGGCGAAAAGGCCCGCGATGCGCAAAGCGATGCGATCGCGAAAACGGCCGCCAAGGTCGGTGCGGTGGATTGGGCCAGCAAGATCAAGTGGAATGGCGACTTCCGCTACCGTAATGAGTCCATTATCCGCGACGTGAAGACCGATCAGGATCGCGAGCGTATTCGGGCGCGCTTTGGTTTCGGGGCGAAGATCACGGATCAGTTGGCGGTGGATGTGCGCTTGGCGACGGGTGCGGACGATCCGCGCTCGGATAACACCACGATGGGCGCGGCGGGCACCGGTATGGCGCGCCGCTCGATCGGACTAGACCTGTTCTACGCGACCTGGAAGCCGCTGGCCGGCACTGCGGTGGTGCTCGGTCGCCAGCCGTATCCTTATTTCCGTCCAGGCCAAAGCCTCTTGAATGACAATGACGTCAATCCTGAGGGCGTATCGGTCGGCTACAAGAGCGGTGATTTCTTCGCCAGCACCTTCGGGTTCTGGTTGTCCGAGATCAGTTCGGCGTCGATCGATCCGACCACCGGGGCGCAGACCGCCGCTTTGAGTAAGCAGGGCAATGGCGCTAACTACGACGGCGCGCAGGTCGGCTATCGCTTCCACCTTGGTGAAGTCACGACGCTGACCGCAGCACTGATGTACACGAACTGTGGTGGCTGTAAGGGGCACCAGCCGTTCTGGGTCTCACAAGGATCGGCAGCGACCGTGGCGCAGATCAGTGCGGCGGCGAATGGCAACAGCACCGATGCAAATGGCAACTTGCTGTACCAGTTCCAGAATACGCAGGGTAGCCTCGAGTTAAACACCCACCTGTTCGGTTATCTGCCGCTGCAGGCGTTCGCTGACTACGCGCACAACAGCGGCGCCTCCAATGGTCAGGACACGGCCTATACCGCCGGGTTCTTGCTTGGCAAGGCCGCCGACAAGGGTAAGTGGGAAGCGGGATATGCGTATGAGAAGATCGAACGCGACAGCTACTTTGGGCAGTTCGTGGACTCGGACTTCGCTGGCGGCGTCACCAACGGCAAGGGCCATGTGATCCGCTTTGCGTATATGCCGGTGAAGAACTGGACGCTCAAGGCCACCTACTTCATCAATAACCTGAACATTGCCGGTAGCGCCGATCCGATCAAGTCGCCGCACGACGAGGCCTACCGTCGCCTGCAGTTGGACTTTGTCCTAAAATACTGAGCGCAGACCGGCTTGGTAGGAACGACGGGGCCCTTAAGGCCCCGTTTTTTTGTCGGCGCGGGCCACGGTGTGGTCTGGCCGTTGCTGTTGCAGACGCTTTGGGTTGGTACAGACGTGCAACCGGCGGCGCCGGCACGCAAGCGCCGCGTGCGCAGACGGTAAACAAGGCGATTCTCTCTGGCACCGCGCAGCGGTGCGTCACCCAGGTGCGCAGACCGGACACGGGCAGTCGCGGCCGGGCAGCCCGTACGCTGTGGCCGTCGTCGGCGCGAGCCTGCGCGACGCTGTGGATGCGCCGGCCATGCCCGGCACGGGGGCCCTAGAGGCGACGCCAGCGCCGTCCACGACGACCCTGGCGTCGTGTCCAGTCAGCGCCGCTGCGATCCGCGCATGGGGCATGGGGGGCGACTGCAGCGCTGCGGCGCTGA
>Ga0194035_1000577_pt1 | contig 20643 bp, 23 predicted proteins | sample JunL2320m_MetaG_FD_148680 | JGI IMG/M metagenome (GOLD analysis project Ga0194035, IMG submission 148680) | Anoxic zone freshwater microbial communities from boreal shield lake in IISD Experimental Lakes Area, Ontario, Canada - Jun2016-L239-20m | ecosystem: Environmental > Aquatic > Freshwater >...
TACTGCGATATCCTACAGCCCACCCTTCAACTGGGGATATTACCTTGTCTTAGCATACGAACATGCGTTTGGGACAGCCAGCCACTTGCATTAGGAATAAATATGAGTAACCACAGTGGGGAAACTGGATGGACTCTGCAGGAACATCGTTTGACTTTGCTATCCACACCCGTACATTTGCTCATGGCACCCCTATTAAAAAGAGGCAAAATCTTTAAGTGCTCCGACTTGGGACGATGTTCGACTGGCGATTATTGAAGAATGTAAATAATGTAAAGAGAAATTGCATGAACTATTGAAATCACAAAATTACACCAGATTACTGGATTGCTTTTTGAAGATACTGTGACTAGTGTAGAAAGTTTATAAAGTATCTGAATAGGAAAAAGTACTGTCGCAATAACAATGCTATATTGAGGAGCAATCAGCGCCACTAAAGATGCTACAGCTATGGCCATATAAAGCGATGAAAGTATTTGCCGTGCAGGTGTTACATCACCAAATACTTTTTTCATATGACGCTCATTACTTATTAAAAGTATGGCCATTAGACCGGCAACCAAAACATTGATTAAATGAGATATTGTAATAATAAGCATATATTTAAATTATAGAACTAATACTTTAAATTGACTAGGTTCGAACTATATAAATTGGTATAAAAAAATACCTAGATAAATCTAGGTATTTTTGCTGGCTCCCCGGCGAGGATTCGAACCTCGAACCTTGATGTTAACAGCATCCTGCTCTACCGTTGAGCTACCAGGGAAATTTGCTTGCGTATGAACTCTCTACCTCGATATGACTTCAGTTGCTTCTCGTGAATAAGCGCCTCATTTCTGTTGGCGACTATCTCTGTGTAAACCACGACCCAAGGTCCATCAAAACGAGAGGTGTAAGTTTGGCGAAAATCATGGTCATTATGTTGCCTAATCCTTTCGTCTAGGTCAACAGTTTGACCGATATATATCTTGTCATGCTTCGAATTGTAAAGTGCGTAAACATTTACCATCAGTCAATACTGCATCCTGTCTACCTCCGCTAGCTGGCGGAGAGCTACCAGGGAATATCGATATTTAGAAAGGTACAGATGTATTCTACCAAAAGAAATGGTGAAGTAGGGCATCGTTGACATGAGATCCTAGCATGCGCTGGGATTGTACTAGTCAATTATATCGGTGACAGAATCGGTGTTCGTCAAGTCAGTCATCCTGATCCCGCCGTGGCGGGAGAAGGATCTCGTGAGCTGGGATTATGAGATTCTTCACTTCGTTCAGAATGACCTGGTGAAAACCGTCATCGAATTCGTTGAATAGTACAGGGATGACAGATGGTCTAATAGATCCGATGGGGTATTTAGAATGGTAATGTACTCGGGACGGACTCACTCTGACCCTTGCCATCACGGTACTTTTCCCAGCGGGTGGGGATCTTCGCACGCTGTTCACCAGCTCCCACGTAGACGAAGCCATACATTGCTCCATACTCAAATACTTGGCGGGTTATTTTCACATCATCTTTACAGTAGGTGATGATTTTATCGATCTGTCCCGTCTTGTACCATTCGAGTGCCTGGAGACCATTTGCGGATTTTTTCACGCCCAGGGTCGCTTGGGAGATGTCATTGAGTCCAAAGCGTCTGCCCGCAGTCTGACGGATATCCTCGAGCATATCAAAGCGGGAGAACGCCATCACATCGCCATGGTAGTACGCCTGGAGGACGGGAAGATCAAATCCATCACTGTTGTATCCGATGACATAGGAGGCGGCCTCGAGCTTCGGGAAGAGTGTGGGGAGCTGGTCCTCAGTGTAGCTGTGATAGATGCCATCCGCATAGTCGTAGGCGATGACGACTGAGATGCCGAGCTTTGCGGTATCTGAGAACTGTCTGAACGAGTGCTTTGTCTCGACGTCAATGATGATAGGTTTTGCCATAAGAAATAGTCATTAGTCGACAGTTGTCAGTCGTCAGTCATTAGTCATCAGTCATTAGTCTACAGTCATTAGTCGTCAGTCCCGCGCCATCAGCTTCGCAGATAGGCGGGCAATAACAGTCGTCAGTCAGTGTCTAAAAAAGGAAACTGATATTTAATGTATGCGCCTACTAGACCTCGTTGCAGATCTGAAGATCTCGATGGCGATGGGCTGGACAGTACCCTTTTCTTTCAGGTGAGGAAGGCGCATATCAACCCGGTTGAGGGTATCTTGATAGGTCTGTCTCACATGGTTTGAGAGTTTATAAAAGAGCTCTACATCCTTGCGGGGGAGCTTTCTCACTGTATCGCCCACAAATTCGTCAATTTTGAGGATAGACCAGAGTGCATCGATAAACTGGTCGTTGCCCATATTGAGCGTAAACACATCACCGACTTGTGGACGGATGAGCAGGCTGCTCATCTGGATATCACGACGCATATACTGGGGAGTAGGTTTGTGTTCGAGTATTTGGAGTTTGAGCTCAGCGACTGCATCAAAGGCATCGATTTTTCTGAGGGTTTGTCTTGAGGTGACTTTTTTGACGAGATCCTTTGATTTCATAGAAAATATCTGCAACTAACTGACCCATATGCTACAATCCGAGACATACGTATGTCAACTCTATTTACTCAACTCCAAACCGATAGCATGCAAGCGCTCAAGAACCATGACTCCGAGCGAGTTCAAACGCTTCGGATGATTGTATCACAGCTGAAGTACAAGGAGATCGAAGCGAAGAGTCCTTTGACCGATGAAGACGTGATATCTACGATTCGCAAACAGCTCAAAGAGCTGACTGAGGCAAAAGATCAATTTTTGACTGCAAAGAGGCAGGACCTCGCAGATGCAAATAGTACCCAGATACAGATCCTAAAAGCATATCTCCCGAGCGAGATACCAGATCATGAGCTCGAGAGTCTGGTACGTCAGTTTGTAGCTGCAAATGATGCAGCATTTAAAGCAAATCCAAAGACATTGACAGGGAAAATCGTCGGTGCGCTCAAGTCCAAAGCTGCACCTGATCGTATCGTAAAGGCATACAATCTCCTGTGTGCGAGAGTGTGAGGGGAAGCTACGAGCCACGAGCCACGAGCTGCAAGCTGCAAGGAAATTTCGAATTTCAACTACCAAGTTCTCGCGCTTCGTGGGACTTTGCAAATAGTCAATAATATCGCTGACAAATTTCTCTGTATGTCATCCCCGCGTACGCGGGGATCTAAAGGAGCCGGACACCTAATCAGCCACATGTATACCATTGGATCCTCGTGTTCACGAGGATCCGCCCCGCCAGTTGGCGGATAGAGGAGACGAAGCAATCTCAAACATGTATGGGATTGCCACGGCTCTCTCGCCAAAGCGAGAGAGCCTCGCAATGACATATGTGCGAGAGCATGAGCGAGCCGTAGGCGAGCATGCTATAGCTCATTATCCTATAAAGCTATAAGGTTTTTAATGCTATAAAGTCCGCAAAGCCATAAAGCTTCGAGCATTACAAACTTTAAAAACTTTACAAACCTTACAAACTAAAAGCTCTCAGCCATCGACCGCTTCCTTGCTCTCTCCCTCCTCATCTACCACGAGATGCTTTTGATTTTGTTCGGTGGTGGCACGAGCGACGTCTACAAACTCTTCTTGTGCCACAGGAGTGACGACCTGCGCATCTTTCTTGAGCTGGGCCTTTTGTACTTGCTTTGCGGCAGACAGCTTTGCCTTGAGATAGGTCAAGAGCTGTGAACCGCTGAGGTTGTTGATGAGGAAGATAGGGAGTATGAAGCCCACCTCGTCCAGCGCTTGCTGTCTCATGGTTTGATCAGCAGAGAGGAGCTTATTCAATATATTTGTCATGAGCGTGATATCCTGACTGACCCAATCTGCACGTGAGGTGATCTGCTCAGAGAGCGGCACTTCTTCCTTCTCATACTGCTCGACCCACAGTTCGCGGATCTCCTCGTACTCATCGAGTGACTGATCTGCAGGCACGGGGATGATCTGGTCGATTTGACTCTCTGGATTCACGGCGGTATTGAGCTGATCCTGGAGGACTGATGCTTGCTCGACTGACTCACCCTCGACGGCAGATTGAGGCACTGCACTCCCTGCATCAGCTGTCTGCGCGAGCGCATCCTTCACGATGGCCAACGTTTTTACTTTATCCACTCCATATGCAGTTTGGATCTGGGTGAGCATAGTCTCATCGGTGATCGATGGGCCAGAGGAGATGGCGAGGAGCGTGGACTCGATCTGTTTGTGACTCAGGCTGGTGACTGACTGTATATGTGTCATGACCACCTCATCAGTAGATGCACGCTTCGCAACCTCTTTGATAAAGCTTGACACTTTTTCATTTGCAAATGCTTGGATGAGGATCGGTGAGGTGGTACCTGTGGTAGCGGTTGCCACATCGATCTGGGAAAGGAGCTCGGCAGACTTGGACTCATCGATGCCTGTAGTCCGTGCGAGCTCTCTAAATGAGTAGCCACGACTCATGATGCTATTTGTTTCTTGCAAGACATTTTTGACCGATTGCTTTGAAGTATTTGCGACTGAGGCGATCTTTTCCACGATCTGATTGAGAGGCTGGGTGATATTTGCAGCATAAGACTTCAGAATGGACTTTACCTGCTCGATAGGTACTGTGGTCCTGGTCGAAATAGTCGAGAGCGTTCGCATGTCTTGGGCGAGATGCTCCATGACAGTATTGGTGATTTGGCCGATGCGCTCTGTGGAAATGTTTGATGTCTGTGAGGAGATCTGTGAGAGAGAGGCGGGGATGGTATTGTTCATCTGCGAGACGATCGCATCTACAGACTTGATGAGCTCTTGTTTGTGCTGTGCATGCTCAGTGGATGAGGTGGATGCAGTCGCGAGCATCGACTTTGCAAAGGCATCGTTTTTGGATGATGCGCGGGTAAAGAGCTCGGTGCGCACATTCAGGTACTTCTCACGCTCAGAGGTAGTCGTCGCAGCGAGTGGGTTCTGGAGCATCGCAAAGCTCTGCTTCGCTGCCGACATCATGTTTTTGTTTGCTTCGAGCTTTGCTACGTCTTTGAGTGTGGTTGCCTTTAGACTCATCGCGCTGGCGATCTGTGCGGTCTGTGCTTGTCGTACTTGGGTGGCATTGCCTAGATTGATCGCACGAGATATCTCATTGGCGAGCTGTATAGGTGCGACCGTTGGCTGAGGACTCGCTTTGACTGGTTGGACCGGTGGGGGAGGCTTTGGTGGAGGTACGGGATGGAGCGTATCTGCAAGATTTTTGACACTCGCACCCATAGCCATGATGGCTTCACAGCAATAGTCGCGGAATATCCGGAGGAGCCACCAGGGGAAAAAGATGACCGCCCACAACATGATGAGACTGATGACATATTCCACAAATGTATCTACATAGTTGCCGCTGTTGAATGCGTTGATGGCACCAGTTTTGATCTGTGCAGGTCCTCCATACACGATCATGATGGCATTCGGGAAGACATATCCGAGATGACTATTGATACGGGAGAAATCAAAGGGGAATGGTATGCCGTACTTCCATATCGCACCAGTGGCACCGAGGAACAGTGCAAAGAGCGGGCCGTACATGAGCCATTGGAAAAATACGCCGATCCAGATTTTTCCAGTATTTCGAATGAGGGGGAAGTTTAGGAGGATGGGGAGGAACGGAGAGACAAAGAGCAGGAACCAGAGGAGTATCTTGCGCAGGATGAGCATGACACCCATGATGTAGTAGGTGATGTTGGTGAGGCGGAGGAGAAAGACTTGAGTATCAATTGATTCGTTTGCACGTATGTTTAGATCACGACACCCAATAAATCCTACATAGTTTGCCTCGGTGCTTCCAGAACCGAAATACACATTAAACAGGTCCTTGCCCGCGAGAGCTTCGATGAAAAATTTCATCAATATCTCTGATAGCTGAATCAGCACGAGGACAATAGACGCGGACAGAGATATGAAAAGGAGCGACATGACGATCTTGCTGATGGATTCCCACACCCCAAACTCCCCGATGATCCGATATCTGAGGCGGTGCGCTATCGTGATCCAGATGCCCATGAGCGCAGCAGTCAAGACGATAAATGAGATGGCGACATTGCGCGAGATTGCCCATATCTCCTTTAGCTTTGGGTTGTCATCATTTGCGGGGCGGCCCATGACCCAAAACAAAAATTGTCTTGCGCGGTCATTTGCCTTGCCCAGTGCGGTAATCTCAGGATCTTCAGCCCAGTAGTGCCTGTTACGCGTGTCATCGCTAAAGACCAGGCCTCCCGCAGGTATAGGAGTGATGGTGACGCCGGGAATAGGCTTTGGATGATCAAACTCCACCGCACAAGACTCTTCCAAGCGCGCAGGTTGATTTTTTGAAGCTGCATTGATCGCAAATTTGTATGAGTTGAAAGGAGTGGGAGCTACTTTTGCAGGATTTGATTTATTTTCTAAGCCTGACGCTCCTGTGGTGAAGAAGTTGGTAAATCCAGTGGGACACTTGGCACTTCCTGCGCCCACGCCATACTCGACGCCACAAGGAACGGGAGTGATCCCCAGCTGGACATAGTCGTAAAAGTCCAAACTTCGCGCCTCCACACGTGAGGGGAGTAGGGACAAAAAAACCACACATACGGAAGCGATGGCTATCAATCTATATCTCATGTATGCAGACATAGTAGTGGAAAGATGAGCGCTTGACAAGGGATCTGGAATTAGCTAGTCTGATGGGGTCACCACTTTGTGATCTTTATATACATATGCATATTCCCCAAAAGATCAAATACATTCTTATCACCACTTTTTTTGCTGTTAGTCTCTCGTCTACCGTTTGGGCACAAGCAACTACTGCTCCGCTCCCCATTTTGCGTCCTCAGCAAGTAGTGCAGATGGGAGCTGTTTTGTTGCCAAATTCTCACCAGGTGACCCTCACACCAAAGGGAGCTCTTCCAAAAGCTCAATTCCCCATAGGCACTTACATCATTGAGTGTCTTGTAAATAAAGATTGGGTAAATAAAGAGGGATCTATCGCAAATGGCACGGTGTGTACTGCAGGCAAGAGAGAGTGGGACATGCTCAGATGCCTCGCCCAGTACTCAGACCCTAAACCCAAAGAGGCTCTCTGTAAGGAGCGCGTTGATGCGAGCTGGGCGCTTCTTGATCCCATCAAATACAAGATCAATCTTGACAGAAACCTTCTCACTGGCTCTGGGGGTATTCTCAAAAAGAAAGCAAGCCAACCAGATACCGCATTTCAGCCGATAGCTCCTCAAGAGAACGCAGGCAAAATCGAGATAGCCGCCGACGATGTATTTCATTGGTTCTCTGATACCGACGAGCGCATAAAACTCCCTCATTGGTACTATGCATTAGGATTTATGGAAAACAACAACAATACTGTTGGTGTATATCACAAAAATCCTTCACTCAATATCGCTGACCAAATATTTGAGTTTGGCACTTCACTAAGTCCAGAGACAGTTGATTTCGATCCATATGGATATGTATTTGATGCCACCACGCTCGAGCCAATTTCAAATGCTACCGTACATCTTTTCACAAAAAATAGTCGTTGGACACCCAAAGAGTGCATGCGAACGACTTCTGATGCTGACATATTTACCCATGTATTCAGTCGTGAATGCCAACCAGTCCTTGATCCCACATCAAATACGGGCGAAGAGGGTACCTTTGAATTTGTAGTAAAGCCAGGCACCTATGCGCTGGATATCTTTGGGTCAGCACCTCCTCCTGAGACGCTGCAAGCGTATGCACAACGCGATCCTTCGAGTTTATTGATGCCAGTCTCTGAGCAATTATCAAAGATAAAGTATGGTCGTAAGTCTGGATCGATATACAAGGTCATCGTGCCAGTTGATGGTGGACAAAAGGATCTGTACACCGAGCTTTACCCGCAATCAATGGCAACTATAGAGCAGATTGACGAACCTCCAGGCTTGGTTCAACGACGAGACATACCTATTGATGCATCGAAGTTAGGTATCAACACAAACAGACCAGTGACCCAAACAGTGCCACACAACACCGTGGATAATCGTGAAGGCATGTATGTGTTTGGACATGCGACTCACCCCTACACTCAAATCAGTGCGCGTATCGAGTCGACGGTCGTAGCTGTAGGTCGGGTAAATGAAAAAGGCGCGTGGAGTATCACGATTCCTGCGGCGAGTATCATCTCTGCGAGCCCCATCGAGATAGATTTTATAAAGCCTGACTTTTATGGTGATCCTGCTGCACAAGCACGCAAGATCAAAGGCTTGCGCACGGTGAGTGCAACTTCGATATCTACCATAACTATCGATCCACATCCACGGTACATAGATGCGATCGCACAGTCAGTGAGCGGTCAAGTCATGCCAGGCACACTGGTGTCTGTGTACGACGAATTCATCGGTGATGTAGTGTATGAGACGAAATCAGACATACTCGGGAGATACCAGATCCCCCCCTCAGCGCTTCCACGTATGGGATACCATCTGATCTATGGCCAGCCAGGTGGCGCTGCGCCACGTGAAGTCTCTGTAGGTCAGCTCCTGTCAGAAAACTCGATCTATGCATCGACCAAAAAGGTTGACATGTTCTCGACAGAGCAAGCAGGGCTCGTACAAGAATCATTTAAAGCAAGTAACTCAGCGGTTATAGGAACACCTGTCATAAAGGATCCTGGAATCATAAAGACAACTCCTGGTGCAGGTGGAGGAGCGACTCCCGCGAGTGACACTCAAACAAGACCGTCATCAGCACAGTTGTTTACCTATCTTGCACTGCTGATCATGTTGGTGGTTGTGACAATTCTCATGGTAGTGTTTTATATAAAGCGTCACAAAGATCCACATCTTTATGATGCGACTGACACGGCAGGGATGCAGTAGTTCTAATTATTAATTAATAAGTATTAATTAATAATTACATACACACACGATGCTAGCGACAGCTTATTCTGGTGCCACCCTCGGCCTTGAGGGCATCCTCATCACCGTTGAGGTGGATGTAGCGGAGAGAGGATTCCCCACGTTTACAAGCGTAGGAACGCAATACTACCTCCTGTAGAGTTTGAGATAGTAAGTAAGATCTCCAAATTGCCATGTAACTCATGGACTCACTCTATTGAATTGACTCATCTTTCTTCTAATAGTCTATAAATGATCAATTATTGTTTTATATGACTAACAACTATAACAGCAGAGCAAGAACATCGAGATGCGCTCAAACTAGGGCTAGTAACTTTGTAAGACACAATCACTGTGTGTTTAATGAACTTCTCAGGAAGGAAGGTAAACCACCGCTTGATTTAAATAACGAAAATGACGTAAACAGGCTTATCAAGGGAACAGCAGAATATACCAACATTTCCAAAGTTCTCAGTCTCAATAACCCAACAAAACCGTTGGAGAACAAGGTAGTGCTAACTTACACCAAGTCAAATCTAGGTAAAGGTTATGTCTTCTGGTTTATATGCAACCAATGCCAAAGGAGAGTGAGAATCTTATACATGCCTGAGTTTAGTGATTACAACCTATGCAGGATCTGTCACAACCTCCAGTACTAATCCTCCTTATACCTTCTGGAAATAACTACATAACTACATCGATTTGTATGTGTAGAGCATCATGAAAGCCAAATGGGATGGTGTAGTTTAGATGCAGGTTAGCTAAACATTCACTGTGATAGCATAATAATCTATTATCTACTGTTTTAGGTCGACGTCAATTTTGTTGGGATTTACTCTTTTTGAAGTAACATCTAGGTATTTAATAGTCTTATTACCCGCGCTGTCAGTTATCTCAGTTCTATATCTATTCAAGCCTAGCAGGACATTAAGTTTAAGCCGAGTATAAATTTCGCCTGATTCATTCCAGTACACGTCTTTTTCATCAACTTGAATTCTCTTAACGTCTCCGAACACACAGCCAATTATGGGAACGGAGAGAACTTCTCCAGACCCTTCCCAATAACCAGTTCCTACGCTAACTATCCCGCGATTTTTCTCTAGTCCAATTAATTGATCTGTGCATGTTGGAGGAACACCACCTTCAAACGTAAAAACCTCAGGTGGTGTTTTATCGACGTCTGGTGTAGGCGTAGATATTTCCGGGATATTCGTGGGCTTGATCGAAATTATGACTGAGGGAGTAGTGATCGCTGTGATGTCTTCAGATGAAGTTTGTGATGATTTCTGATTTTTTGGAATTAGAACTCCCCAAGCAATAAAGATAAAAAATATCAACAACGAAAGATACTTATACTCTTTAAAAAATATACCTTTTATTATTTTCATATGTTTTCCATGTTTATTACTGTCTAATAGAAAATAGTTAGAATTTTTGCTCTTTTAGTAATTCCCTCAAACCCCTTGCTGTGTAAATGCCTACTATTGCTATCACAAAATACTCCATTCCCTTTATCCACTCTCCATGTATTAGGCTGGCAACAACTAATACAGCACTGCTGATTGGAAGGAATACCATAAGAACAAAGATCAATAAATATAAAGCAAGTAACACCAAACCCCTAAATATTTCAACAATATGACTGTCCGCCTTTATTAGTTTTACCTGCTGGTTATTGCTCATGTTGTAATTTCCTAAATCTCTAACTCCTGTAAGTATAGAGTTTTTGATGAATAGTTATTATCAGTAATATTGCTCCCTAATTTTGCCGATATTATACTCCCTGTCTCTAATCCTGATAAAATATACACATGAAAACAGTCTCACTGGTCTTACTGACTATCGCCGTAATTACCCTCATTTCTGCCTACTTAGTCTCTTCAAATCGATCTATTGAGCTTAGGCAGTGTATTGAGCATATAAACACCAACGATGACGGTGTGACCCTAGATAACGAAGATTTGGGCCTGTGTAAGAAGGCTTATGACAACAGAACTAGCTTTGCAGAAGAACTGAGGAGAGCTCTTGATAGATCGAAGACAAAGACGATGATGAAACTACTGTGACCAGTGTTTATTATTTTCTTCAATCCAGACGCATAACTAAGTTAATACGAACATGCTGGTTTAAAGCAAAAACCTGTAAGTGGTGTGGAGCAATGGCGATCAACAAATGAGTTAATACAATCCTTATATTCTTCAAGAGCCGCCCTCTCTCTATTCATACAACTAGAGTACTCATTCATTTGATTCTTACAACCTTCTAGCTCAGAAACTTTCTGCTGTAAATCTTGAAGTGGCAGATTGCCTGCTTTGGGTTTCGGATTAAAGCAATTTCCTGGTCTAAGAGTGAAATACTTATCAATGTCACTATCGGAGTAATTAAACTTTTTCATAAGTGCTAGCATCTGCTCTTTGTTATATCTACATGTCTCAGGAACAACCGTTGGGACTAAAGTGGTCGTCGGAGCAATTTTAAGTACTTGTGTGGGCGATTGTTTAACCACAGTTGGAATAGGTCCTAGAGTTGGAGTGACTTTCGGGGATAAAACAGTTGCTGTATATATTAATATTCCCGCTAGTAATGAGCGAATAGTTGTGATCATAGTGATATATACCCTAAATCATCTCAATCAGTATTTAAAGATTCTCCTTAACCATGCCCATATACCAATGTCTGATTCAGCTTTAGATACTTCGACTGGCACTAGTATAGTAGGTGAGATTGGTTGTGATGGTTTTATTGTTGGTTTTTGAAGTTTGACAAGGGTAGGCTTGGGCGACGGAGTTAGGGTGGGAGAGGAAGTGGGGTAGATAATCTTGGTTGGTAATGGGACTGGGGTATTGATCACTGGTACAAACACCTGTTGTACCTGGGCGGGAGCTTCTTCCTGAACCCTATTGCATTGTGGGTAGTATGGGGCACATGTACGTGAAAGAGACGATCCATCACAACAACCACACCCGCATACTCCACCATGACTCGAGCAACAGCCTGAACGAGCAGAAACAAAAGAAGGGGCAAGCAGAATAACGGCTGTTACGCAAAAAAGAACACCTTTTACCCTCATGACTGCATATTGTACACCCTGACCACTTGAACGTCGAAAAAGGACAGTTACAATAGGCTAAATTAATATTAATATGAGCATGGATAAGACAAATTTGCTGATAGATGCAATACAAGATAAGCGAAAGTATTTCAAACAAAAGGACCTTACGGATAGTCAGTTCTTCATTTATCTCTCAGAGTTTGTGTCATTTGTGCAGAGTCTTCCCATATTTCGCATGATAGAAAGTGAAATGGAAAGTCAAAAGAGAAATGACATTAAAGAGTCAGTGCGTCTGGAAAAGCTAGTTCTGCGGGATATTGAAAGAGTAAGAGAGACTCTCCTAGGTAAGCTAAAGAAGGAAAAAATACCCCTTATACACCTCAATGACCCAAGCTTTAAACAATACTACTCACCAGGTACAAATGAAAATCAACGATATGAGGATCTGAAAAGTGGAAAGCATGGAATTAGTGGTGATAAGACAATCAGACTATACAACAGTGTTAGATCAATGCTTTGGGGTCTGTACGAAACAGGACACCGAGAAATTATTGCTCCCTATGTGACTTTTAGTAAGTACGGTCCGGGGTACACCTCTGACTATCCTGAGGACAAAGAGTATATATCCTCATACAGGATATCTACAAACTTTGATGAATATAGCGACTCATTAGAGCTATTGAAGATCAGAGATGGCATTGTGTCCTGGTCTGTTTATGAACAGTTACTCCTTGTTCCTTTTGCACTTTATGGATACAGACAAGAATTGAACAGAAGATTAAAATTATATAAAGCCCATAAGCTTTCGATGCTTAGCCTAATGGACATCCAATCTTGGGTTTCAGAGATGAAGGGTATAGTAAATGGGACAGAAAAGAGTCCATATTTATTTAAAAGGGATAAATATTTAAGCCTGATTGAAATGTTTATTTTTTTTATAATTGACCAATTACGCTCATCGGCACAACAAACAGACAAAGTTCGTATTATGCCGCCTTTAGCTAATCCTTCTACCCTTCAATCAATGAATCGTTTGAGTCTCCCATCAGGAGTAAAGTGGTGTCAAGTAAAACTCAGTTTTATTAACAAAGAGAGGGCGAAAATTATAGTCAGAAATCAGGTGTATGAGGTAACGCCCGAACAAATGGATATGTCTGATAAACGAATGAAAAACATATCCAAGCCAACTGTGTCATGGGAGTTCCTATATTTATTAGCTCAAAATGGTGGCGTAATAAATACGGACGAAAAAGTCGCAAGTACCACAAAGGGAGAACGATATAGAAAAGCGAAACAAGAATTAACCGACAAACTTTGCAAAAGTATTGGCATATCTGATGATCCATTTTATCCAGTTGAACCGAAAAGGGAATACAAACTTAGAATGACTATATTTGTGTCAAAAGATAACTCCATATCAAGCAACAGTCAACCAGACCTTCCCAAGGGTGAAGCTGATGAAAACAGTATTTTGTTTGGCGAGCTTACCTCTACTTCTTAGTCTTAGACACTTTGGAAAACATAGACCCACTTCACCAGTACTTTAGCCTCAACTCTGGAAAAACCTTTTTTCCACGAAAAGAACGTTCAGAGCCTTGTATAGACATTTGATATATCGGCCGTGAATTTCGTCCTATATAGATAGATGAGCAAACCTCATTTATCAATATGAATACACACAATACCCTCAAAACCTCTGACATATTCCTAGCAACGACTCTCTCACTGTTTTACCCGCTCGATTCTCTAGATAAAACAAACCCTTCTAGAACGGAGTTCATCTTCAAGTCAGATGACAAGCAACATGAATTGATTGAATCATATTGGCAGAAGAAACTAGCCATCGAGCCACAAGCACTTTTTACACAGCTGAAGTACCTAAAGTCGAGAATATATTCAGATAGATAACATGTTTAACGTAACCTATTCACAAGTCGAGAACAACTCAACACCTGTAGATGAGGTTTACGACTATGTGTTCAGTCTGATCAGAGTTCAGTTAGAAGACAAGGACAAGAAACCGCAAATAAACCGCAATTATCAGTTTAAAAACACCAATGCACACCCAGAACATGTCAGACGAACAATGGCTAGAGCTTGAACGAGAGTGGAGCGAAGACCTATCCAAAACAGACAAGATCGACTTTGATATATCAGTTCTAAAGGATTTAGACATTATTGATTCGAAGATCAGAGAACTGGACGAAATAATTAGTAAGGTAAAGGATATCATCGAGGATCTTATTCGAAAAATATCGAAGCTTACTGAAGATGAGCAGATACTATGTAATGCAATTCTCAAAAATACTCATGTAAAAGACTTAGTTTGCCTTGGAAACCAGCGATCTAGATTCATGAGATATAAGCACCGTTTATCACCTCATAGAAACGTCAGATCTGGCTATCTAGATGTAGAATCGGCAGTAAGCCATAGTCTACTTTCAGTAGTAGAACACGATACCCGATTGAGGAGATCGGGAAAAAACTTTGTAGGAAGATGTCCCTTGCATGACGATAGATCACCATCATTTTACACCTATCCAGAGTCAAATAGCTTTTATTGTTTTGGATGTAAACAAGGAGGAAACACTATCAACTACGTGATGCAAAAAGAAGGATTGGATTTTAAAAGCGCTGTTCAATTTATTAACAATTTGTAGTATCCAATATATATATGAGTATTAATAACGACAATGAGAAGGAAAATGGCGATTTAGATAAGGTTCTAAAAAACATGACGCGTGACGTGAACGATGAATGCAGATCCGTTCACCCCGCCCTTGATTTTATTGAAGGCATATCAGTAGTTGGCTTTCGTGAAAGAAAGCGAGTAGATGGTAAGTTTACTTCAACGAATTCTTACCTGGTGTTTTCACCTAATCAGATAATAAAACAATCGTCGTTAGAGGTTGTATCAGAAGGCAAGTCAATGTATATCGACGATGATGGAAAGCTGCTTGTGAATCTTGACGAAAAGCTGACTCGAAATAATGTAAAGCAATTACTCGACAATCCAACTGTTTCAGCCAAAGAAACATACCAAAATACGAAGGGGGTATTTAAAAAGTTTTTCTACCTTTCTAGTGATCTTGAGTACCATTTGATTACGGCATGGACAATAGGAACCTATTTTCACAGACTGTTCTTCTCTTATCCATTTCTCCATATCAAAGCACCAAAGGCGAGTGGTAAGTCACAGTTGCTTAGCTGCTTACATAAGTTGTGCTTTAACGCTTCAAAAGGAAGGCCAACTGTTGCATCATTAGGCGACATCATCTCTGGTACAAGGGGAACAATCTTGTATGACCAAGCTGACAGCCTTCATAACGACAACAACTACGAGATTCGTGAGATTTTGACGGACAGCTATAAGATAGATGGAGGAAAGAGACGAGTTATGGACATGTCTAAAGGCAGGAAAATACTCGAGTTTGAGACCTATTCCCCGAAAGCGTTTGCCTCAACCATTGAACTACCAGAAGACCTTAAAGACAGGTGTCTTCTTATACCAATTGTGCGGACGCATGAAGTGTATCCAACGCCTGACGATCAAAATGCTGACTGGTCGAACTATAGAACTGACATATATTCGTTGCTAAGAAATGGCAAGGAAGTAAAGCAAATCCTAATTAAGTTGAACGAAGAATATAAAACAACCAAAAAACTTATAGGTAGAGAGCTTGACCTTTGGCTCCCCATAGAAACAATAATGAGGTTTTGCGAAGTACCAGTCGACACCATAGAAGAGACTCAGAAATATTACCAACAGCTTGCCAAATACATGACATTTTATCCAAAGGATAAAGAGCAAGAAATCATAGCTTATTTACTCACACGATTTGTAACCACTGATATAGTTCTACTATCTGTTAAAGAAATAACCAGGGACTTACTAAGTAGGATAGACATTGTTGCCAATTTGGATAATGATTCTAGAGGAGAGAGTTGGAATGACAGGAAGGTGGGATGGGCAATAAACAACTACAACCTTTCTTCAAATAAGAAAAGGAGGAATGACGGTATCTATTACGAGTTTGAGCTAGAGAAGATAAAGAACATCTCACGCCAGTACTTTGAATCTAACGATGACGTGATCAGCTCAGAAGAGCCAAATAGTGTGTAATTTCATAATATTTCGTGTATATGGTGCATATCAAACATAATAACTACACAACTGACATGAGCTGTTGTAACAGTATAAACTTACTTTTAGTGTAGTTATGTAGTTATTTTAGAAATGGGTAAGGAGACAGTATTAGTAGTTAGTTAAACGCATGACAGACATTACACTGACCAACAAGCAAAAAATAGAAAAGTTAATTGAAGAGATACAAAAAAAAATACACTATGCTGCCGATATTCGGGGTAATGATGTGATTGATGGTGCAATCTCAGAACTTGCAAAGGCAAGAAAAGGAGAAATTGATACAAAAAACATTACACCCATCGGTCGGATTTTAACTACGCTTGAATTCGAAAAAGGTCTGTTTCTAACCCTAGCCTTGTCTGATGAGTATAGATCGTTTGGGCTAGAGTTTTTCAGAAATATCAAAATGGAACTCAAGTGTGTAACATCTGCGGAGCTTGCACTAGCTGAGAGTATCAGCCTAGGTTTTATACAAACACTGTTTATCCAGAAGAAAATGAGGGAGCATCTTGATATGAAGACTATAAACGACGGAGGAGTCAAATACCTGAGTTTCCTTAGCATTGAGCTTGACAAGGCACACAAGCGGTATTTAAACACACTTCAGATATTAACTAGCTTAAAGAATCCACAAATGGAAATGAACGTAAGAGCTCAAACAGCAATTATTGGGAATAATCAACTCATTCAATCGAATAATACCGCAGAAGTTGACAAAGTATCACAAAGTACTATATAGTGAGTATATGGAGTTCCTTACAACTAAACAACTAGCAAAGATACTTGGGGTCAAAACTGTCACTATTCGTAGGTGGATAGATAAAGGGGAGTTGTCGGGGTACAAGTTCGGCAAAGAACTGAGGGTAGAGAAGCAAGACTTTGAAAAGTTTATAAGTTTAAGAAAGATAAAACCATGAAAGCTGTCATTTACGCTCGAGTTTCAACAGAGCAACAAGAAGATCAAAAGACAATAGAATCACAGATCAGTGAGCTTCAGACGTGCTTTGCTCAATCAAATGACACCTTGATAGATAAATATATCGATAATGGCTACAGTGGAGCAATGCTGGCTAGGCCAGCGCTAGACAGATTGAGAGATGATGCTAGAAACCATTTATTCGATAGAGTTTACATTCACAACCCAGACAGATTAGCTAGGAGATACGCATATCAAGAACTAATATTAGATGAGTTACAAAAGCTACAGATAGAAGTGGTATTTAAGGACAGAAAGAGTGCAGGCACTCCTGAGGACCAGATGCTCCAAGGTTTTCAGGGACTATTTGCTGAATATGAGAAGACGAAAATAGTAGAAAGAACAAGAAGAGGGAGGCTTCATAGAGCCAAAAGTAATCATATTGTAGGCCATCTTGCTCCTTATGGTTATGATAATATTAAGCGAACTGAGACATCTTTCGCGACATACGTTATAAATGAGAAGGAGGCAGAAGTTGTTCGTCAGATTTTTGCCTGGCTTACAGAAGAACAGTTAACCCTGTACAAGATCATTTGTAGACTTAAGTCACAAGGAATAACTGCTCGTAAAGGAGGAATGTGGGCAAGATCGAGTTTGAGCAGGCTACTTAGAAACGAAACATATACTGGTACCACCTATTACAACAAGCAACTAAGTGTTCCCTCAACGAAACCTAGGGTAGACGGGGTATACAGTAGACAGATAAACACATCACGTAAGGCAAAAGATAGGAAGGAGTGGATAGGAATTACCGTACCAGCAATTATAAGTAAGGAAACGTACAACAAGGCACAAAAACAACTTGCAGCAAACTCGCTTCTTGCTGATCGCAATGCAAAGTACAACTATCTGCTCAAAGGACTAGTCTATTGTGGGAATGATGAGGGTCGATTATATGGTGTCCCTATTCATGGTACTCGATACTATAGATGTCGCTTTAAGGGCAAGGTCAATGCTGTAGTTCCCTGTCAATCAATAGCAGTAAAGGCAGATAACATTGAGAAGACGGTTTGGGACGAGATTTCGATGCTCCTTTCAAGCCCCACGCAAGTCAAATTGCAGTATGAACGTTGGATACAGAAACTCGAAAGTAAAACAGTTGGGAATCGGGCGCTAATAAACAGGACTGACCTAGAGTCGGACAAGAATAAGCTTAAAGAAGAGGAGAATCGTCTACTGATTGCATATAGTAGTGGTTTCATTACTCTTGAGCAACTTAAGAGTCAGAATGACCGCATTCAAAGTCAAAAAGCCATACTAGCTACAAAAGAAGAGCAAAATGATAGCTCAGAACAGCTATATAACAACATAACACCCAAGAAGCATGAGTTTATGGATTATGCGAAGTTATTCACGAATGTGCTTGCTGAAACTAACTTAGAGCAGAAGACCCATATACTGAGAATGACTGTGAAGAGAATTACGGTTAAAGATAAGCAACTAATCATAAAGGGCGTACTCCCTTCGAGCTCAGATGTTCTATTGAGTTCCAGCCCTCACCATCGTGGGTCTGCCTGGTAAGGAGATCAACGAGAGCAAGGATCGCATCCGCACTGCACTCACGAACACCGGATTTGAAGTGCCTGACTCCCGACTTACGGTGAACCTCGCTCCTGCCGATGTGCCAAAGACAGGGAGTCGATTTGACCTGTCCATCGCGATCGGCATCCTCGCCGCACAAAAACTTCTGCCACTGGAGCACCTCGCACATTCGTTTTATGTCGGCGAACTATCTCTCGAGGGGAGCGTGCGTGGGGTGACGGGTGTCATGTCCCTTGCCCTGATGGCGTCCAAATCTGGCAAGATTCATCTCTATGTCCCGATAGACAATGCCTCAGAGGCAGCGGTGGTAGATGGGGTGACGGTGTATCCGGTGGCAAACCTCCGCCAACTCATCGATCACTTGGTGGGCAAAGCGCTCATCACTCCTCAGACTCAGACGATCATCGACCAATTTGAGCCACACTACCTGACTGATTTTGCAGATGTACGTGGTCAAGGTCAGGCAAAACGCGCGCTCGAGATCGCCGCAGCGGGGGGACACAATATCCATCTGCGTGGGGTGCCCGGCGCGGGCAAGACGCTCCTCGCGCGTGCATTTCCCTCCATCCTCCCCCCACTGTCCAAAGCTGAGATGCTTGAAGTCACCCAAATATATTCGGTGACCGGGCTCCTCAGTGGCGCGCCCATCGTCGCCGAGCGACCATTTCGCGCGCCACACCATACGACCAGTCGTATAGGCCTCATTGGTGGTGGGTCAAACCCTGCTCCAGGGGAGATAAGCCTCGCCCACCGTGGAGTACTCTTTCTCGATGAGTTCCCCGAGTATGAGCGGGGAACGATTGAGGCGCTCAGACAGCCCATGGAGGATGGGATTGTGACGATATCGCGTGCGGCAGGCACGGTCGTATTCCCCGCGCGCTTTCTCCTCCTCGCCGCGAGTAATCCCTGTCCGTGTGGTTATCTTGGCCATCCGACCAAAAAGTGCTCCTGTCCGCAGACTGGAATTCTCAAATATCGCAAAAAGCTCTCCGGTCCCATTCTCGATCGCATCGACCTCCATATCGACATCCCCCCAGTTGCGTATGAAAAACTTCATGGTACCGATGAAGCAGAGTCCTCGCGAGACATCAGAGATCGAGTAGTGCACGCCAGGGGACGACAGATGCAGCGCCTCGCCGCAGTCCATAAGTATGCAAATGCGGAGATGAGTAGTATCGATGTGCGCAAGCTCTGTGTGATCGAAAAAGAGGCCTCAGCACTGCTCAAGCAGGCAGCGGAGCACCTCTCCCTCTCAGCGAGATCACATTTCAAAATCATCAAAGTTGCACAAACTATTGCAGATCTCGTGGGATCTGATACTATTAGTCACATACACATCGCAGAGGCCTTGCAATATAGACCAAAAGATGAGTAGAATGGAGTAATCAATTTATTTATATATTATGAAATCACTTAGAAACATGTTACCAGCACTACTCGCTACACTAGTAGTAGTTACCATGGGACTAACTGTTTTTACTCACTCTGTTCAGGCGGTGGTGAATCCAGCAGTTTGTAGATGTAATGGACCAGTTCCTACGACCCCTACCGTTGGCGAGTGGAAGACCATGTGCTACAACACTGAAGGAAAAGAGTGGATTCATAATACTGATCCTAAATGTGTCTCACCTGATCTCTGCCCTAAAAGTGGTGCATCCGGTGCCTGTAACCCCCTCACCGATGCAGTAGTAAATGGCCCCTTTCCAGTCCCCACACTCGGTGACCTTCTGGGTAGTCTGATAAAAATATTCTTCTTTATCGCTGGTCTCATGTCATTACTCTACCTACTTTTGGGTGCATTTGAATGGGTCAGATCAGGAGGAAAGGAAGAAGATATCGAAGGCGCACAGAAAAAGATCATGGCAGCTATCATCGGACTCATCGTCATGGTCGCCGTCCTAACCCTCGTCATCGTCATCGAGCAGGTCATATTCAGAGGAACTATCTGTCTAGGCATCTCATGTCCATTTAAATTGGGCGACATAGGAATAGTCTCACCAAACTAAAATCTTTGCACATATATCAGAGCCCCCACCGTATGGTGGGGGCTTAT
>Ga0194035_1000578_pt1 | contig 20634 bp, 20 predicted proteins | sample JunL2320m_MetaG_FD_148680 | JGI IMG/M metagenome (GOLD analysis project Ga0194035, IMG submission 148680) | Anoxic zone freshwater microbial communities from boreal shield lake in IISD Experimental Lakes Area, Ontario, Canada - Jun2016-L239-20m | ecosystem: Environmental > Aquatic > Freshwater >...
CGTAGCTACTTCTGCGGATCAGACGTCGGCCTCACACCGAATGCCTACGACTTCGCGGTGGTCGGCACGTTCGATGATCGTGAGTCCTTCATCGCCTATCGCGACCACCCCGACCATCAGCGAATCGTCACAGAAATGATCGGCCCGAATCTCCAATCCCGCGCCGTCGTTCAGTTGGAGCATTGACGCGGTTAGGGTGGCTTGGTTCGACGTCACGGAATATGGCGATAATGCGCACAAGCCGATAAACAGTTGGGCGAATTCATGACCGCAGCATCAGAGGTACCCGATCTCGAATCGCGGGTCGGCCACCACTACCAGATGGATGGCACCTATCTGGTCGGTCGGGAGAAGGTGCGGGAGTATGCCCGCGCCGTACAGGACTACCACCCTGCGCACTGGGATGTCGCCGCGGCTGCGGAACTCGGTTACCCGGGTCTGGTGGCGCCGCTGACATTCACCTCCACTCCGGGTATGTCGTGCAATCGCCGGATGTTCGAGGAGGTGGTCGTCGGTTACGACACCTACGTCCAAACCGAGGAAGTCTTCGAGCAACACCGTCCGATTGTGGAGGGCGACGAGCTGCATATCGACGTCGAACTGACCTCGGTGCGCCGGATCGCCGGCCGAGATCTGATCACCGTGACCAACACCTTCACCGACACCACCGGCCAGCGGGTCCACACCCTGCACACCACCGTCGTCGGCGTCACCTCCGATGACATCAATCCGGCGGTCAAGGCAGCCGTACAGCGAATGATGATGCACGATATGGACATCATGAGCGTGGGGGCAGCCGGTTACCAGAAGACCGTTCGCCCCGGGGATGAGTTCAGGATCGCCGACGATGCGGCCCGAACGCCCGGCACCGCGAGCTTCGACGACGTGAAGGTCGGCGACGAGTTGGGCGTGCATCACACCAGGTTGTCCCGCGGCGACCTGGTCAACTACGCGGGTGTGGCTGGCGATGCCAACCCCATCCACTGGGATGAGGACATCGCCAAACTGGCGGGGCTACCGGATGTCATCGCTCACGGAATGCTCACGATGGGATTGGGCGCCGGATTCGCCTCAGCGTGGACCGGTGACCCCGGTGCGGTGACCCGCTACGCGGTGCGACTGTCTGCGCCCGCGATCGTGTCAGCCAACGAGGGCATCGACATCGAGTTCAGTGGCCGGATCAAGTCGCTGGACCCGCAGACCCGCACCGGTGTCATCCTCGTCTCCGCGAAATCCGACGGTCGGAAGATTTTCGGCCTGGCGACGTTGGACGTCCGCTTCCGCTGACGAGACTGCTGTGACTGAAGACGAGGGCGCCCCGACCGGAAGTCGGCGAAAGCACATCCTTCGGCTGGCGCTGTTCGCCGCCTTCCTGCTCACCCTGTTCTATTTCATCGCCGTCCGGCGGGTGATCGACATCGAGGAGGTTCGCGCCGCGATCGCCAGGTGCGGGCCCGTTGCCCCGCTGGCCTACATCCCGGTAGCCGCCCTCCTGGCCGCGATCTTCGTCCCCGGCCCTCTCCTTGCGGCCGGCAGCGGATTTCTATTCGGGCCGGTGCTCGGAACGTTCGTCACCCTGGGCTCGACGGTGCTGACGGCGACGATCGCCGCCCTCATCGGCCGGCACGCCGGCCGGGACAGTGCCCGGGCGCTCATCGGGGCGCAGTGGGCAGAGCGCATCGACACCCAGATCCAGCGACGCGGGCTGTGGGCGGTCGTCGGACAGCGTTTCATCCCCGGCATCTCCGATGCGCTGGCCTCCTATACCTTCGGCGCCTTCGGATTACCGTTGTGGCAGATGGCGATTGGGGCCGCCATCGGCTCGATACCGCGGGCGTTCGTCTACACCGCGCTGGGGGCGTCGATCTCGAACCTCAACTCACCGTTGGCCTATGCGGCGATCGCGATCTGGTGTATCACCGCGATCATCGGTGCGTTCGCCGCGCACCGCGGGTATCGCGGTTGGCGGGCCGGCCGCCAACGCTGATTCTGCTGGAATGAAAGCCGGTTCCGCTGCAACTCACCCGTGGCTGGCGGCTTGACCCTGTGCGTAGGCATCAAGTATCCGTCTGAGTTCCGATACCTCATTGGCATCAATGCTGACGGAATCGAGATCTTCTGTCATGGCGGGGTTGACATACTTCATTGATGACGCGCGTATCGATCGGGCTGAACTGTGAAATGCCTTGGCACCGGTCAACTTTGCCAACTCGAGGATGTTGTTGGACCTGACACCGGATCCCGGCATGATCGTGATTCTGTTCCCGGCAGCGTCAACCAGCATCCGCAACATATCCTGTCCCAGTTCAACATTGGGATGCAGGCCACTGGTGAGGATTCTGGTGCAACCCAGGTCAATGATTTCCTCCAGTGATTGCATCGGATCCTTCACCCGGTCGAACGCCCGGTGAAACGTGACCGCCATAGCGCCTGCGTGCCGAATCAACTCAGCGCACCGATCGACATCGACTCTGCCGTCTTCCGCGAGCATTCCGATCACCACACCGTCACAACCCAATTGCGCGCACTGCTCGATATCAGCGATCATGGACTGAAACTCAAGCTCTGAAAAAAAGAAGTCGCCGCCCCTGGGACGGATGATCGGGAACAGCTGTATCGAAGTGCTCTCTTTGGCCACCGCGATCATCCCGTAGGACGGGGTGGTGCCTCCTTCGTGAGGATTCGCACACAATTCGATGCGGTCGGCGCCTTGGGCCTCAGCGGTCAGACATGACACCAGATCGAAGCCGATGACTTCCAGTTCCATCCGGTGATTATCGTTACTTCCCGCACCGTTGCCTGCCGATAGCTGGATTCGCCCGATAACCGCGACGTGCGATCGGCTAACGCAGCGCCGCCAGACCACGCGCGATCAGCGGCGCCACCGCTGCTCCGACCCGATCGGATCCGCCGCCCGGGTGCCCTTCCGGTTCGGCCTCGGCGGCTATGCGCATCCGAAAGTCGATACCGGCGGCGATCACCGCCAACTTGAAGTACCCCAGTGCCATATAGAAACCCCAGTGCGCCAGCGGCTGCCCGGACATCACCGAATATCGCTGCGCGAGTTCATCGGCGGGCGGCAGCAGCGGCGACGTCCAGGCCGCTTGGGCGTCGATGATCAGATCCATCGCGGGGTCGCGGTAGACGCACATCAGCGCAGCGTCAGACAGGGGATCACCGAGCGTGGACATCTCCCAATCGACCACTGCTCGCAGGACGGTGGGGTCGTGTGCATCGAGGATGGTGTTGTCGATGCGGTAGTCGCCGTGCACGATCGAGATTCGGCTCTGCACCGGCACCGACCGCGCCAACCGTTCATGCAGACGGGCGACGTCGCCGTCTCGCGGGTCATCCGGCAGCCGGACGTACTGCCACTGCGCGCCCCACCGTCGTACCTGACGATCCAGATAACCTGCGGGTCTTCCGAATTCGCCGAGTCCGACCGACTGCGGGTCGACTGCGTGCAGGCCGGCCAGCGCGCGGATGAGCGTATCGACGCACCCGGTGATCTCCGCCGGACCGCCCAGCGACTCCAACTCAGCCTGGCTACGCACCACCCGGCCCAGCACGTAGGCGACCATTCCAAACGGGGCGCCGAGCACTGAGTCGTCCCCGCTCACGGTGACCGCCCGCGCCACCGGGACGGCGGTATCGGCCAGCGCGGCGACCACCCGGTACTCCCGGACCACGTCGTGCGCGGAAGGGGTGAGGCCGTGGAGCGGCGGACGGCGCAGCACCCACTTCGACACGTCGTCATAAACCAGGAATGTCAGATTGGATCGCCCGCCGGCGATCAGCTGGGCGTCCAGCTCCCCGGTACGAGGGATCCCGACGGCATGCAGATGGCGGTCCAGCGCACCGAGGTCGAGGCCGTCAAGTGAAGTCACGGTCCCTGTATATCGCAACCTGCCCGAGGCCAGGCATCGCCACCTCATGGCGGGCAGCATGCGGGAGGTGCTAGGGCAGGCTGGGCTTGTCGTCCAGTCGGGTCCGCGCGGTGTTGGTGGCGGCCTCGATCGGAATGTGATCGCCCGCCGCAGCAAGACCGAAGCGGGGCATGCTGCCATAAATGGCCTCGTAGGTACCCGGCGTGACCTGGTATGTCTCATGCCAGTATTGCGTCATCCCGACGCCCCTCCAGTACACGTACAGATACCCGTTGCGATAGCCCTCGGGCCGGTCGTGTTTCATCTACCACCACATCCGCACGGTGTTGATCGTCGGTCGCAGCCAACGATGCACCGCCCACAGCCGGTTGATGCGCATACCAATGCCGAATACGGCGGTGCCGGCGTCGGCCCGCGCGGTGTAGCGACCGGGGAACGATTGGTCCACCTCCGGCATCCTCAGGAGACCGTGACGTGCACGTGGTTGAAGTGATTGGCCACCCGCCACATCGTGTACGCAACGCCGAACCGTGCCGCCTGACTTTGTATGTCGGCGTTGATGGCATCACCCAGACCAATGTCTGAGCCGATCATGATGTCGACAGCGTGGCCGCTGGGGTGATCAGGCAACGCGTCGGCCCGCACACCTCCGATCGACTGGACACCGGGGTAGGTGGCGATGATGTACGCCGCGAGGAATCTCGCGTTGGGGACCAGACCGCTCATCCCGACCGTGGGAATGGCCGCCCCCGGACCTAACAACGCCTGCTCGGCGGGAGTGAGCATGCCGTAGCGCGTCTTCAGCACAGCGACCTGAGTGCGCACTTCCGACTGTTTCATCTGTAAATCCGCCCGCACGGCTGCGGCGGCGGCGGCGGCGGCCTGGGCGCTGACCGCAGACTCGGCAGAGGCCGCTTCGATGGCCTGCGCTTCCCGCTCAGCCTGGCGAACACTCTGCAGCGCATCGGAGATCGTGGTGGTCATCACGCGCTGGACGGCCAGCTTGTCGATGAAACTCTGCGGCGAGGCGGCAGTCAGGATCGCGGTGAGGCCATCAGCACGTCCGCCCACGTAGATGGCGGCGGCGAGTTTGTCGAAGGTGGCCTGCCGGGGTGCGAGCTGGGCCTTGGCGGCGTCGAGCGCCACCAGATCGTCAGCATGTTTGGTGTCTGCATCACTTTGCAGCTGCAGCTTCTGGTCGAGGTCCAACTGAGCCGCCTGCACGGTCTCGAGCAACTGTTCAGCCCGCTGGGACAACTCGGTGAAATTTGCCACATTGTCTTGGGCGGGATCAGCGTATGCGGCGCCGCCCCACACCGCGCTGAAGGCCGTCAATCCGGCGATCGCCGTAGCAACCTGCTTACGAACGACGAATTTCGCCAGAAAAGAGAAGTCAAACTTCAAGACTGCGCATCCTTTGACTGCCATCGACGTTGTCGTCGAACTGCCGGTCCGAGTGCCTAGGTTTGAAGAAGGCTACGGACATAGCGTTAGCGTTGTCCAACCACGGGGCTGAGAATTGGCGCAGAATCGACACCCCAGCAGCCAGACCGACATTTACTGCCTAGTTGGACCGACGCCGAAGGGGGCACCCGCCACATGTCCAGCAAGCGCACCCCGCATATCGATCCACACGGGGAGGAGATTGCCGAGACGATCCTGCTCCCGGGTGACCCGTTGCGGGCCAAATTCATCGCCGAGACCTACCTCGACAATCACCGTTGCTTCAACGAAGTTCGGGGAATGTACGGGTTCACCGGTACCTACCGCGGCCGCAAGATCTCAGTGATGGGCACCGGCATGGGTATCCCGTCGATCTCGCTGTACAGCTACGAGTTGATCCACGTCTTCGACGTCAAGAATCTGATTCGGGTCGGCAGCTGCGGCACCATTCAAGAAGACATTGATCTCTATGACGTCGTCATCGCCCAGGGCGCCTCGACGGATTCCAACTATCTGAGTCAGTTCGGCCTGCCCGGAACCTACGCCCCCCTGTCGTCGTACCGTCTGCTGGAGAAGGCGAAGCGCATCGCCGACAAACACGGGCAGCGCACCCACGTCGGCAACATCCTCTCCTCGGACGTCTTCTACAACGACGACCCTGATGCGCTCGGCAAGTGGGCGAAGATGGGAATCCTTGCCGTCGAGATGGAATCCGCCGGTCTGTTCGCCAATGCCGCGGCCGCAGGCGTAGACGCATTGGGAATTTTCACCGTCAGCGACAACATCCCCGCTGGATTGCATACCACCCCGCAGGAACGCGAGACGGCGTTCACCAAGATGATCGAGATAGCCCTGGATTTGGCGTGACCGGGTACTGGCACGCACGGACGCCCGGGACGACGGAGTGATGGCCGCTTGACTCCGATTCACCAGCGCGGGCTACGCCGATAACAGCAGCCACATTGTTAACATCACGCGGTGGAAGACTCATCGGGCACTGGAAGCCCCCGGCGATCGCGCCCGGTTTCCCGGCGCGACGCACTGCGCTACGCCACTGCGGTGTCGGCGCTGGCCGGGTTGGGTACGGCAGCAGTACGTGTGGGCACGCCTGAGGCGGCGGCCGCCGCTCCCATGCTGATCGACTTCGCCATGCGCCAGATTCCTGCGGAGGACATTCGCGCCGCCGGCTACTCCGGTGTCATCAACTACGTCTCACTGTCGCGTCCCGGCTCCAACTTCGGCGCCAAGCCGATCACCCGGCCCTACGCCGAGTCGCTGACCGCAGCGGGGTTGGTCATCGTCAGCAACTATCAATACGGCAAGCCGGGCGGGACGGCACCATCGGACTTCACGCGCGGCTACCCGGGCGGCGTCGCCGATGCGCAGACCGCCTGGCAACTACACACCGCGGCGGGCGGCGGCCAGAGTGCGCCGATCTTCTTTTCCGTCGACGACGACATCAGCCGCGACACCTGGAACGCGAGCGCGCTGCCGTGGTTTCGCGGAATCAACGCGGTCCTGGGGGTGCAACGCACCGGCATCTACGGCGGTATCAGGCCATGCCAGTGGGCCGGCGCCGATGGCGTCATCGGGAATTCAAGCACACCCGGCCACCGGTGGGCCTGGCAGACCAAAGCCTGGTCCGGCTCTCAGGTCGAACCCACCGCAGTTCTCTACCAACGGATCGTGGCCACGGCATCTAATCCAGGTCCGCTGGTCGGCGGCATCGAAGTCGACGTCAACGACGTCCTGGCTGGCGATTGCGGGCAGTGGAACCTACATCCGTGAGGTTAGGCCCGTAACTCCCTGGCCAGTTCGCCGAACGCATCGACCCACTTACCCATATCCGCATCGGTGTGCGCCAGCGACACCAGCCACTGATCGTCCATGCCGGGCGGGGTCAGGATGCCACGGTTAATGCCCCACAACCAACCCAACTCAGCGGCCTCGAAGTCGGTGCTCAGTTTGTAATCGCGGTAGTTGCGGATCGGGGTCGGTGACCAGGTCACCGCACCCTTGACGCCGAAGCCGACGGTGTGGGCCGGTAGCTCGTACTCGCGGATGATGGTGTCCATGGCTTCCATGGCGTTGTCGTTGACCTGTTCGGCCGCGGCCAGCGCCTGCGGGGTGGCGATCTCATCGACCGCGAGAGCCGCAGCCATGCACAGCGGGTTGCCGTTATAGGTGCCGAAGTGGGCCATGCGGTTGTCGACGACGACCTGCATGACTTCCGCGGTTCCGCCGAACGCGGCCAGCGGCAGGCCGCCACCGATGGACTTGGCCAACGTGATCAGATCAGGCTTGACGCCCAATCGTGCGGCTGCGCCGTGGGCACCCGCGGTCAGACCGGTCTTGACCTCGTCGAAAATCAGCAGCACATTGTGCGCGTCGCACAGTGCACGAACATCGGCCAGGTAGCCGGCATCGGGCAACACGATGCCGAGGTTCTCGATGACCGGTTCCATGACTACGCAGGCAATGGTTTTGCCGTGCGCGTCCAGCACGCGTTGCATCTGGCCGATGTCGTTATAGGCCACCACGTGCACGACGCCGGGCTCCACATCGAAGGGCACCTGCGGGATCGGATGGTCCGCGGGACCGATCTCGTCAAGGCCCGGCTTGACCGACACTGAAAGGCCGTCATAGCCGCCGTGGTAGCCACCTTCGATCTTCACGATGGCTTTCCTGCCGGTGTAGGCCCGTGCGGCGCGCACCGCGTACCCCGTCGACTCGGTGCCGGAGTTGGTGAACCGCAACATGTCCAAACCGAAGCGTTCCTTGAACCTCTCGGCAACGTCGGTCGAGATTGGCGACGGCGTCACAAAAAGCGTGCCGATATCATCCAGGGACTCTTTGACCTTCGCCACCACCGTCGGGTTGAGGTGGCCGACGAGCATTGCGCCAAAGCCCATCGACAGATCCAGCACCTGGCGGTCGTCACAGTCGGTGACGTAGGCGCCCCGCGCGGACTTCACGCCCATCGGGTACGGATCCCAGTACTGGAAGCTGCTGGTCACACCCAGCGGCAAGGTCTTGCTCGAAAGGGCCGCATGGTCGGCCGAGCCCGGGGTGGCCTTGACGTAGCGTTCCCACTCCTTGGCCATCAGCGCTGCGACCCGGGCCGGGTCCAGTGGGGTGCAGGAAACGGGCACTTGTCGCCAGCCCGCCGGGTCATGGGCGGGAAACGTGGCCGGCACGTCTGTCGTTAGGCTCATCTCGTTCACCTTCAGCCAGTCGGAAAGACCATCTCGTCGGCAGCCTATCCCGCCGGCCCGACTTCGGCCTGAGGAAAACTGACCTCGGTGGCATCGGTCGACGTCCCTGACCGCTTCGACTATGACTTGGTGCAATGGTTAACTAGGGGCGTGGGGGCACACGTGATAGTTCTCGTGCACACCTGGCAAATAAGCCTCTCGATGCACCCACAGGGTCTGCACTGGGCAAAGTTTCAGGAGAGGCGGGCCCGATGAGTGCGTCACCCGATTCGGACCGCGTCAAAGGTTCTCGGAGCATTGCCGGGTCGGGTCGGACGCATCGTGCTGCGGATGGGTGGGCCCGGGTCGGCGCGGTGGCGGTGGCGGTGGGCGTGGGTACGACACTCGCGTCGATGCAGTCGGTGGCCTCTGCCGATACGACGGGTCCCGGCGCGGAGTCGGGGTCGAGCACTGCCTCCGGGCCCGTAGCGGGGTCGGGGCCGGTGGCGAGGGTGCAGGCCGGGCCGGCCAAATCGGGTAGGTCGGGGTCGGGGTCGCGGTCGGCGGGGTCGCGGTCGGCGGTATCGCCGTCGCCGGTGGCAGCGTCGACGCCGGCGGAGGTGGGGCTTGCGCGCCGCACGTTGGGCTCGTCGGCGTCCAAGCCGGCCCGACGGGTTTCTTCCGGGGCTCGCGGATCGGGCCAAGACAACGCAGCCGCGGCGGCACGGGTGGTGTCGGGGAGCGGGCGCAGCATCGTGGCGCGCCCAGCGGTATCGGCGAACGCAGTAGGTGATGTGTGGTTGTTCGGCAATGGCACGGCCGACCATCCCAATGGCGGGATCGTGATCGGCAGCGGCTACTCGTGGACAGACACCTCGTGCACGGGAACCACCGCATGCACCGGTGGTAACGGCGGGCTGATCGGTGACGGCGGCAACGGCTATAACGGCGGTAATGGCGGCTCGGCGGGCTGGTTCGGCAACGGCGGTAACGGCGGGGGCGGGGTGGCCGCTACCAACGGCGGCAGCGGCGGTGACGGCGGCACCGGCGGGTTGATCAGTGGCAATGGCGGCAATGGCGGGGCGGGTGGGGCGGCCACCGGCGCCGGCGGAAACGGTGGAGCCGGCGGCAACGGCGGCAGCACCGGATTGCTGTCGGTACGGGGCAACGGCGGATCGGGCGGTGACGGCACGACCGGGCTGGCCGGCACCGCCGGCATCAATGCCTCACCTGCGGGCGGATCAGGCACCGCAGGCACCGCGGGCGGTCACGGCGGAGCGGGTGGCAACGGCGGGGCGGGCAGCTGGGTCTTCGGTAACGGTGGCTCGGGCGGGACCGGCGGATCAGCCGCCGGCGGCGGCCAGGGCGGCAACGGAATCTCCGGCGCCGACGCGGGCAACCCCGGCGGGGACGGCCAAGCCGGAGGCAGCGGAGGCAACGGCGGAAGCGGCGGGACCGGCGGGGCTGGTGGCAACGCCGGCGTAGGCCGGATGCTGTTTTTCATCAACGCCAACGGCGCCAACGGTTCCGGCGGGATCGGCGGCGACGGTGGCGCTGCCGGCAGCGCGGGTAACGGCGGTGACGGTGTAGGCGGACTGAGCAGTGGCGCGATTGTCCGCGACGGCCAGGACGGCGGTGCGGGTGGAGTTGGCGGCGACGGCGGTCTAGGTGGTGCCGGCGGTACGGGTGGCGCCGCCGGTGCTGGCGGCACCGGCGGTGCGGCGGGAGCCTCCGGCAATGGCGGCGACGGCGGTTCGGCTGGTGCCGGCGGCACTGGCACGAATGGCGGCAACGGCTACGACGCCTCAGCCCTGATCGATGGCAGCACTGGTGGTAGCGGCGGATCAGGCGGCGCCGGCGGCGCCGGCGGTGAAGGCGGCGCCGGCGGTGCGGCCGGCGGGTCGGACGCTACTGCGGGCAGCGACGCCGACGGCGGCAATGGCGGTGACGGCGGCACGGCCGGGACGGCCGGCGCCGGCGCCGGCGGCATCGCAGGCACCAACGGCACCGTGGGCAACCCCAACGGCGGTACCGGCGGAAACGGCGGGGCGGGCGGTAACGGCGGGGCGGCAGGCGCGGCCGGCGCCGGCGGCAGCGGCGCTCACAGCGGCTCCAATGGCGGCGCGGGCCTGGCCACCAAAGGTGCGACGGGTGGCAACGGCGGCGCCGGCGGCGACGGCTACAACGCCGCGTCAGGCAACGGAGGCACTGCGGGTAACGGCGGCAACGGCGGCACCGGTGGCAACGCCGGCGCATCCAACGGCAGCGGTATCAGCCGCGCCGGCGGCAGGGGCGGAGATGCGGGCGCCGGCGGTAACGGGGGCAGCGGCATCGTTGCAGGCGGCACCGGAGGCAACGGCGGCAACGGCGGCGGCGGCGGCCGGGGTAGTAACGGCGCGACCAGCCTCAGCACCGGTCTCGGCGATGACGGCGGTGCCGGCGGCGATGCTGGCAACGGCGGACTCGGCGGCTATTCCGGCTTAGCCCCCACCGCCGCGGACAATCTGAACAACGGCATTTTCTTCGGCAGTGGCGGCAACGGCGGTGCGGCCGGCAGTGGCGGCAACGGCGGCGACGGTCTGGGCGGGGCGGCAGGCGGCAACTCCGGCTTCGCGGCCGGCGATGGCGGCGGCGGCGGCCAGGGCGGTCTCGGGGGCGCGGCCAGCCAGATCACCGGGGATTATCACGGCCTGTTCGGGTCCAACGGCAATGGCGGGACCGGCGGTAACGGCGGCGTCGCCGGCAGCGGCGGTAATGGAAGCGCGGGCAGTGGAAGCGTCGGAGGCGCGGGCGGCGGCGGCGGCGACGGCGGGTTGGCAGGGGCCGGAGGCGCGCCCGGTGACGGCTTGAAGACTGCGCCCGCACGAACAGGATTGCCCATCGGGACGGGCGGCGCAGGTGGCATTGGCGGGGCCGCCGGGTCCGGCGGCGACGGCGGACAGGGTGACGCCGGCTTCATTGGCGGTGCGGGCGGCATCGGCGGCAACGGCGGCGCAGGCGGGGCGGGCGCTACCGGAGGCAACGGCTACGCCCAAGCCAATAGCGGCGGCGACGGCGGGGCTGGCGGCACCGGCGGCGATGGCGGCACCGGCGGCACCGGCGGAGGTGGTGCCAACGGCGGGACCGGAGGCAACGCGGGCATAGGAGGCACCGGCGGTAACGCCGGCGGCGGCGGCGCCGCGCAATACGTCGGCCCTGGCGCTTTCGGCGGCGACGGTGGCACCGGCGGCGCCGGCGGCAACGCAGGTGTCCTCGGCAGCGGCGGCATTGCTGGCTTCGCCGCCAATGCGGGGGCCAACGGCAGCGGCGCCCAGGGCGGTGACGGCGGCACCGGTGGTATCGGCGGTAGCGGTGGCCCAGTCGGCTCACCCGGCACCAACGGCAGCGGCGGACTCGGCGGTAGCGGAGTTACCGACGGGACTAACGGAACGCCTGTCGTGCAGCGTGCAACCATCACGATCACGGAATTCATCCAGAGCGGCCGCTACCCGTACCCGATCGTGGAGGTCTCCATCAACGGCGGGCCGGCACACCCCGTGCTGCTGGATACCGGATCAACCGGTCTCGTCCTCGCTTACACCCCAACAGATCTCGGGTCGTCGGTGTATTCCGGATCGTTCACGTACGGCACGTCAGGCAGTCTGTCCTACAACACCTACGACGCGACCGTGAGTTTCGGAAGCGGAATCGTGACGGCGCCGACCGCGGTCGCCGTTCTTACACCGAGTTCTGTCACGGCTTTCGATACCTACTGGAACGGCATCCCTATCGATGGCGTGCTGGGCATCGGGTCCAACAACAGCTACCCCGGCACCAGCATTGTGATGAGCGCGCTACCGGGCACGCTGAGTCAGGGCGCATTGATCGACGGAGTCAGCAACCAGATGGTGTTCGGCCCCAACTCGCAGCCCGGCATCGTGGTTGACGGAGCGCCACTGGCCACGCTGCTGGTGCAGATCAATGACGGAACCAAAGTCTCCGTTTCCGATTCGTACATCGACACCGGATATAACAATGGCTACATCGGGTCATCGATCTACACCGGTGGCCAGGCCCCTGGCGGAACCGTCATCCCCGGAACGAAGATCACGGTCTACACCAGCGACGGCACACTGCTGTACTCGTATACGACGACCGCGACGAACGGACCGGCAGTCCGGACGGGGTCAGTGTTCAATACCGGCTGGACGCCCTACGCACTGGCGCCGATCTACAACGGGGCAGGCCCCAGCGGTTTAGGAACGACAGTCTTCAGTGCCTGACGTCGTCGGCGGCTACGGCATTTCTCAGCGGACGCCGATGAGTCGGTAGGGTTATCAACCACCATGGCAGAGAATCGCAATGCCCGGCGCTTCCATCGGGGTGTGCTCATGCTGATTGTTCTGGTAACGAGCACGGTACTCGGGCAAGCTACAGCGGTGGCTGCCGAACTCCGTGACTATCGTTGGGAACATCGTCCACTGCTGCTGTTTGCGCCTACGGACACCGATCCACGGCTCGTTGAAACGCTGAGCCGAATCGAGGCCAGTCGATGTGACTTTCTCGATCGGGACATGGTGATTGGCCTCGTGGTAACCGAGGGTACAAGCACACTCGATGGCCAAGTTATCAACGCCGATGAATCACGACGGTTGGCGGACCAGTATGCGATTGATGCAAACACCTTCAGCGCGCTGTTGATCGGAAAGGACGGCGGCGAGAAACTGCGCATCAACGAGGTACCGGATCTTCAAGCAATCTATGCCGTGATCGACGGTATGCCGATGCGCACCCGCGAGATGCGCGCCAATCCTGGCCGGTGTTGATGTCGAAGAATCCATGGCAAGGTGCCGATGAGTCGCCCCGACCCCAGACGTTCAGGGGCCGCCGGTTGCGGCGTGGGCTATTCGGTATCTGGTTCGCCTGCGTGGCTTTTCTGATTGTGCCGTGCGGAAGCGCCGCGGCCGACGTCGTTCTCATCGACGTCAACGATGCGAGCGCGGTGGCCGCCTGGACAACGATCAATGACCCCGTCATGGGCGGTCTGTCCAGCTCCAGGATCACCTTCAGCGATGGTGGCCTGGTGTTCTCAGGCACCATCTCGCTGGAAAACAATGGCGGGTTCGCTTCGGCCCGCAGTCCGCAGGACCCCGATATCGGGCGACGAGCAACGGGCGCGAAGTCGCTGCGCGTCCGCGCTCTGGGCGACGGTAAAACCTACGTGGTGAGGGTGGGCACGCCAGGGCAGTCATGGTCCTACATCCAGCGTTTCTCCACCGAGGCGGCCGTCCAAAGGAGCTACGACCTGCCCATTGAGGGCTTCCAGGCGGTTGGCATGCGCCTCGATCCCGCACCCTACGCGCCGCAGACTCTGGACCCCTCAAGCATCAGCCAGGTTGCGATTTACATTCTCGACAAACAGCAGGGCCCCTTCGCGCTCACGATCAGCGCGATCGACGCCACGGCCTGAGGGCGGCTCAACACGTCTCCAGTGGCGGTGATTCCTTTCGAGACCGTGAGATGCCACCACGGCCCGCGGGAACCTACAAGTAGTTGGCTACTGCCGCGCCATATTAGTAAACCGCGACAGATGCAGTTGATGCGCCACCGTCACCGTCTTCGTCGGCCCGTTACGGTGCTTGGCGAGGATCAGATCGGCCTCGCCGCCGCGTGGGTCGTCGCGCTCGAACGCATCGGGCCGGTGCAGTAGGATCACCATGTCGGCGTCCTGCTCGATCGCGCCCGATTCACGAAGGTCGGAGAGCATCGGCTTCTTGTCGGTGCGCTGCTCCGGCCCGCGGTTCAGCTGACTCATCGCCACCACCGGGACCTCAAGCTCCTTGGCCAAAAGCTTGAGCTGCCTTGAGAATTCGGACACCTCCTGCTGGCGGGACTCCACCTTCTTGCCCGAGGTCATCAGCTGCAGGTAGTCGATCACGATCAGTTTCAGATCCGCCTTCTGCTTCAGTCGGCGTGCCTTCGCGCGGATTTCCATCATCGTCAGATTCGGCGAGTCGTCGATATACAGCGGTGCCTCGCTGATCTCACTCATTCGCCGCGCCAACCGCGTCCAGTCGTCATCGCTCATCCGGCCGGATCGCATATCGGCGAGTTTGATCTTCGCCTCCGCCGACAGCAGGCGCATCACGATCTCGGACTTGCTCATCTCGAGTGAGAACACCACGCTCGCCATCCGGTTCTTGATCGAGCAGGAGCGTAGGAAATCGAGTCCCAGCGTGGAGTTGTGAGTGGGAATCATCGCACGGCTGGCTAGGTAGAGGTGGTCCTTGTTATCGACCTCGACGCAACGCACGGGCACGCTGGGAACCGGCCGTACGTCAACGATCCCGAATTCCCGCGACGCGATGCCATTCGTTCCAACTAGCTGAAGTGCACCAACCGCCGAGACGACGTCGGCGTCGATCTTCAGCTGTGCGGTCGTCACGATGCCTCGCAATGTGGGCCACTGATGCTCAGCATCGGCCACGATCACCGTGCCATCGGAGAACTCGACCTCAAAGCACGGCCGGCCCAGCATTACGTCGGTGGCCGCGACGACGCGGGTCGGCTTACCGTCTGCGCCGATCAAATAGTCGCCGACGGCGACCTCGCCCATCGTGGTCCACCCGGTCGGTGTCGGCAGTGGAGTGTCCAGCTTGAGGGCCTTCCCCATACCCGGCCTGGCCGCGATGACGATCATCTGTCCCGGGTGCAGACCGTTGGTCACCTCATCGAGTTCGGTGAAGCCGGTCGGTACGCCACGGGAGATACCGCCTTGGGAGGCGATGGCGTCGATCTCGTCCATCGTGGGCTGGAGCAAGGCTTCCAGCGCCACGAAATCATCGGTCGTTCGCCGTTCGGTGACGTCGTAGATCTCGGCCTGGGCGCGGTCGACGATCTCATTGACATCGGCGCCCTCCGCGCCGGCGTAGCCGTACTGCACCACCCGGGTGCCGGCCTCCACCAGTCGGCGCAGCAGCGCCTTTTCGGCCACGATGCCGGCGTAGTAGCCGGCGTTGGCGGCGGTGGGCACAGTTGAGATCAGGGTGTGCAAATACAGTGCGCCGCCCATCCGGCGCAGCAGACCACGGCGGTCGAGCTCGGCGGCGACGGTGACGGCGTCGGCCGGTTCGCCGCGCGCGTAGAGATCCAGCACCGCGTCATAGACGTTCTGGTGCGCGGGCCGGTAGAAGTCACCCGGCCGCAGCTTCTCGAGCACGTCGGCGATGGCGTCCTTGCTGAGCATCATTCCGCCCAGCACTGACTGTTCGGCAGCGAGATCCTGCGGCGGCTGGCGACCGTAATCCTCAGCAGGCGCAGATGAGTCAGTTCCCGGCTGTCCGAGATCGTCGACGACCGCCATCAGGCTGCCCCACCTCCTTCCCGAGAGTCCTCTGCAAGAGGTCGAACATAAGTTCGATCTAACAATCCCACTGTAGGTCAGGGCACCGACGGTGGCGGCGGCCCGAATCGGTCCGCCCGCCTGCCGAGAGCAACGCTAGACGTTGCTGGAGCCATCGCAAACCTGGCCTGTACATCAACCTGTTAGTGGTCTGTGCATAGCTGCCCGCAATCGTGTTGGCGGCTTGGGGAGAACCTGTGGATCACTGTGTATTTTTTGGTCATCGCACCACGTAAACGCAGATTAACGGCACCGTCGTACTGTGGATCGCAAGTGCTACGGCGTGTCGGGCAAAGTTGCCGGTTCGGGCGTGTTGTATTACTGCCCGACAGCGGCACGGTTAACGGCGGGTGACGTTAACTGTGGCAAACACCGGCCGATCCGTTCGCCAGCCGAAAAAGAATCCCCGGCACGGCTACAGGAGCCGCCACCGGGGCTTCCGACGCTATGAGAACCGGTTACTTCTGACCCACGACCTCGAGGGTGAACTCGACGTCGACCTCGGGATGCAGGTGGATCGAGAGGGCGTGGCTGCCAGTTTCCTTGATATGGGCCTTGGGCAGGCGCACCGAACGCTTGTCGATGCTGGGGCCGCCGGCCTTCTTGATCGCCACAGCGACGTCGCTGGCGGTCACCGAGCCGAACAGCTTGCCGGCGTCTCCGGCAACCTTCGCAGCCAGTGAGATCGGGCCGAGGGCCACGATGGCCGCCTTCAGCTCGTCCGCGTGCTCGCGGTCGTGCACGGTCTTGGCCTCGCGGGACTTCCGGATCTCATCGGCATGCTTCTGCGCACCGCGGGTGGCCACAATGGCCAGGCCGCGAGGCAGCAGAAAGTTGCGTCCGTACCCATCCTTGACCTCGACGGTGTCGCCGGCCGCACCCAGGTGGTCGACCTCAGCGGTCAGAATCAGCTTCATTGATTTCTCCGTTCTCGCGGTTGATGGCGATCTAGCGCGATGCCGAGGTGAACGGCAGCAAGGCAACCTCGCGCGCGTTCTTGACGGCAATGGCGATGTCGCGCTGGTGCTGGACGCAGTTACCGGTCACCCGACGGGCACGGATCTTGCCGCGCTCGCTGATATAGGTGCGCAGCAACTGAGTGTCCTTGTAGTTGATGTTCTGCAACTTGCCCTTCTTGGAGCAGAACACGCACTTGCGGGCCTTGATCGGCTTGTCCGGCGCCGGACGCCGCTTGGTAGGTCCTGATTTCGCCATCGTGCAATCTCTTTCGTTTCACGTCCCGCGCCAGGGGCGCGGGAGTCTTGCGTTGGAATGTCGGGGGGCTTGCGTTAGAAGGTGTTGTGTCAGAAGGGGGGTTCGTCGTCACTGCCGCCGAAGGAACCCGACGCCGGAGCACTGCCCCACGGGTCTTCGGCCGGCTCGGCAGCCGGCCCACGCTGGGCTCCGCCAGGTGCACCGCCGGGAGCGCCGCCGCCGAAGCCGCCGCCCCCGCCGCCACCGCGGGAGGCCTTGTTGACCTTTGCGGTGGCGTATTTCAGCGAGGGTCCGATCTCCTCGACCTCGACCTCGACAACAGTGCGCTTCTCGCCCTCACGGGTTTCGTAGGACCGCTGCTTAAGCCGGCCGGTCACGATGACCCGCGATCCGCGAGTGAGGCTCTCTGCCACGTTCTCCGCGGCCTCCCGCCAGATACTGCAGCGCAGGAATAGCGCTTCGCCGTCCTTCCACTCCGAGGTCTGGCGGTCAAGGATGCGCGGCGTGGACGCCACCGTGAAGTTGGCCACAGCCGCACCGGATGGGGTGAAGCGAAGTTCGGGGTCGGCGGTCAGATTTCCGACGACGGTGATGGTTGTGTCACCGGCCACAAGATCCTCCTGGGAATAGTGGGTATACCCGTGAGCCTACGTAGGGACTACGACACCGCGTGAACGTTATCCACGACAGTATTTGAGTCGGAGTCCTTACCGGGCTCAGTGTTTGTCGGTCCGCATCACCTTGGTCCGCAGCACCGACTCGTTCAGATTCAGCTGACGGTCGAGCTCGGACACGGTGGCCGGTTCCGCCTTGACATCAACAATGGCGTAGATGCCTTCGGCATGCTTGGCAATCTCGTAGGCCAGCCTGCGTCGGCCCCAGATATCGACCTTGTCGACCGAACCGCCGTCACTGCGAATCACGTTCAGAAACGTGTCCAGAGACGGGGCTACGGTGCGCTCGTCGAGAGTGGGGTCAAGAATGACCATGATTTCGTAAGGACGCATGGAAACCTCATCACCTCCTACGGTCATATACGGCCACGGCCAACCCGTGGCAGGAGGGTTACCTGCGTCGGCAACCTCGTCAGGCTACAGGCAGCAGGGTTGATCAGCGAAATCAGCTGCGCGTGGTGAAGTACTCCTGGGCGCGCAGCAGCGTGGCCCCGGATGCCTTGGCCACGGCGCCCGAGTCGAACGGCGGCTGCGGGTCGTACTCGATCATCAGCTGACTGGCCTGGGCCGCCTCCCGGTCGACAAGAAGTTCGACGAGACGCAACGCCATATCGATGCCGCTGGACACCCCCGCCGCGGTGATGATCCGCTGCGGCAGGTGCTCGACGACGCGTTCGGCCGTGTAGCGCGCACCGAACGGCTCCAGAAGTCCGGCCGCAGCCCAGTGCGTCGTTGCGGTCAACCCGTCCAGCAGTCCCGCGGCGGCCAGCACCAGGCTCCCGGTACACACCGATGTGGTGAACCGGCTGTGGCGGTGTACCGCGCGCACCCACTCCAGCATCGGCTCGTCCGTCATCAACTCGCGGGTGCCGATGCCGCCCGGAACCAGCAGCACATCGGGTTCGCGGACCTCATCGAAAGTCGCATCACAGGTCAGCCCCAGCATGCCGTTTTCGGTGCGCACCTCCCCGCGCCGATGACCGACGAAGACGATATCGATAGACGGCACCCGTTGCAGGACCTCGTAGGGTCCCACAGAATCAAGTGCGGTTGTGCGCGGAAACAGTGCGATCGCGACGTGCATCCCAGACCTCCTGATGTTGTTGGGCCGGACGTAGACCCGGACGTAGATGTTGTGGCCACCATGACGGGAATGCGTCCGGCGCGCCATCGAAAACCCCGCCGGACGGATCGTCGATACGAGCGCTCCTGCGCACCGGATCCCCTGCGCGCATGCGCACCAGATCCTCGGCGGGACGGTAGATCTGGCGGATCACCAGGACGATGAGCGCTACCAGTGCGAGGTCGCGAATCAGCACTGTCACAGTGAACCACTGCTCGGGCAGGCCCTTGTTCCGTTCGCCGTACAGATAGAGCATCCGAGGCACCCACACCAACGCATCCACGGTCATCCACGCCAGCAGCACGCGGCGATGCGGCAGGGCGAGCACGGCCAGTGGCACCAGCCAGAGGGAGAACTGCGGGCTCCAGACTTTGTTGACCAAGAGGAAAGCGGCAACCACCAGGAATGCAAGCTGCGCGACCCGTGGCCGGCGGGGGGCGGTCAGTGCGATATAAGCGATTGCGGCGCAACACAATACGAAAAGCGCGCCGACGATGGCATTAAGCGCTGTCGGCGGCTGCCAGAACCCGAGATCAGGATCGAACCCCTGCCAGCCGGTGAAAGATTTGATCACGTTGTAGAGCGAATCCATATCCTGATTACGTCGGGTGTTAAGCCGGAAGAACTCCGACCATCCACGCGGATACAGCAGTAGTACCGGAAGGTTGACCGCGCACCAGACGAGGACGGCGACCGAAGTGGTGCGCACGGCGTCGCCGAACCGGCCGGTACGGATGCCGAGCAGGAGCAGGGGCAGCAGTAGCAACGCCGGGTAGAGCTTGGCTGATACCCCGAGACCGATAAGGATGCCGGCCAGCACCGGTCGCCTCCGCGCCCAGGCCAACAGTCCCGCCGTCGCCAAAGCCGTTGCGAGAGCGTCGAAATTGGTGAAGGCCTGGAAAATCAGAATCGGCGACGCGGCCACCAGTGCGCCGTCCCAGACCCGCCGCCCGGCGAGCATCGAGGTGGCCCATACCGTCGCAAGCCACGCCAGTGCCAGACCGAAGGCCGAGATGTTGAAGAACATCACCACCTCTGCGACCCCGGCCAGCAGCGGCAGTCCACTCGATTTGGCGACGGCGGTGTAGGTCTTGGCCAGCGCCATCGACACGTACTGGTAGACACCGGTCAGCACCGGATATTCCATGTAGCGCACCGCGCTCCGGCCGTCGTATTGGGCCCGGGGTTTTCCGGTCGCGTCCAGTTCCAGCCAGCTTGACTTGTACGGAAACTTTCCCTGGCTCAACAACTCGGCGCCATACAACGGCACCGTGTCGGAATAGCAGAATTCGTAGTAGGCACGCTGGTTCTCCCAATTGGCGACCCGCTGGTCTGGCCAGCCGGTGCCGACCGTCTGCAGGCAGGGTGCCTTCGTGGACCATCCCAGCGCCAAGAACACCAACGCGATGGCGAACATGACCCGAAGCGGTGTGAACACCCGGGTCCGGCCAACCAACGCGTGCCGGCCCACTGGTCCGCCGGCTACGTGCGAGAGCGCCGCGCCCAGTGTGTCGTTGCGGCTGGGCAGGTCGCGATCGTCGGAACTGCGAAGATCACCCGCAAGCGGCACGGGTGACACCGTCGAGCGTGACCATCCGCCTATCAGCGAGCCACCGGGAGGGCCTCCGGTCACGGGGGCGGAGGGGGCGCAGCAGGCACGTTCGCGTCGGCCGGCGGCGCCACGGCGGGGGCCGGCTCGGGCGGCGGCGGCGGAAGG